>Ga0126335_1002504_pt1 | contig 11026 bp, 5 predicted proteins | sample OlaspJWI45metaG_FD_108409 | JGI IMG/M metagenome (GOLD analysis project Ga0126335, IMG submission 108409) | Marine gutless worms symbiont microbial communities from Oahu, Hawaii - Olavius sp. 1 OAHU.JWI-45 metaG | ecosystem: Host-associated > Annelida > Digestive system > Unclassified | place... | reverse complement strand
TTCCCAGATCAAAATATTGTCCCTGTGGTGGATGACTCGCTGGTTTGGTTAGTGGTTAGTTGATTAATTTAGTTACCGAATTCTCGTAGCGAAAAAAATTGGCAACTGTCACACTGTGCTGACAAGTCGCAGAAATTCCCGGGAATTCTGGTTTGTATCAACGAGCTATTTTATTAATAGCTCGTTGGTTTGTATAGGCAGCATAACCATGGCCACCGGGAATTCCCGAAAGGGAATAATTCCCGGTGGCCCTGGTTATGCTGCCTGAATCAAATAAATGAATGAATGAAATGAATGAATATCACTGATGTTTCGATATATTGACTCAGCTCTACTTCTACAGGTGAAGCTAGAATATTTAATATATCACTTGTTGTGATGAGTTCAGTAAAATACTCAGTGTTGCGATGTAAACAAAAGTAATGGCTATATTTTTAGAGGTAAATTTGCTACTAAAATAGTATGTTCACATTCAAGCACTGATCTGCCATACTGCGTTTTAATTTTTTACTATCTCTAGTCTGTATCACAAGCCGTGTTGATGTTGGTGTTGTGTTCTGAGTTCTGTTGTTTTTCTCAGCGCTAACTCTTGGGTTTGGAACTCAGCGAAAAAAATGTATGCTGAGTTAGCGCTGAGTGCCACGCATACTGTGTTTATTACTCCGAAGCAAGTAAGACGGTTTAATATTGGCAGTAAGGTGAATAAACGCTATGGAGTTGGTTGAATGTGGTTCAGTTACATGGTTGTATGTATTATTCATAAATATTGATTTTTTGGCCAAGTTGTTTGTTTTGCTGTCAGAATTACCACAACAGTGCCACTGCCAGTCACTTTGTAACTTACACCTACTATGGTTTTCGTCTCTAACTCTGACTAACAAAATCGGATGAGTGTGAGAAAAACCACACGACATTGTTAAGTAAGTGAAGTATTTGCAGTCTGAGAACTGAACTGTTCAGCCTGTACTGGATGAAATGCATAAAATACTTTAAATGGCATCTGGTTAACTGGTCACTGAGTGCCTGTAACGCATACTTGTCAATATATATAACTATTCAAGAAGTATTTTGTACTATATTTCTAAATAGGAAGTATCTAGACTCTAGAGTATGGATAGTTAAAGAACGGAGGGTCCAGTATTTCAGTACAGCATGCAGACGAGGAACAGTCAACCAGTATGTGAACATGTTGTAGTGGTACTGGTACCATAGTTAATGTAAAGTACAGGTCAGCACTTAACCCAAGTTACAGTCAACTCGTCCACAAAGATAACCTAACTCTGGCCATAATCCTATTAAATGTTTATATTGTAGCCTGAAACGCTAATCGATATATCATGGTGTTTCATATGGAGATATCGTATGATATCTAAGCCTACACAGTAACACGACAGAGTGCCTAGGCATCGCGGTGCGGCTTGGTTCTCATGTGTATTATTGATTCTTGGAATGGGAGTGCACATTGCGTAAACGTCGGGCAGCTTGTGTGGCTAGTAAAATGTCAACAGTGACGTTGATAAAGTGTCGTCCATACACAAGATCGTGGGAACAATCACGACTGTGGGTGGTGTGAGGCGAAAGGCAACGTTACAGCGATAGCAGTGTACCACCCAGCATTATCTGCCCCCACTTACTTGGTGCATGCATGCATCCTGCTGGCTGTATCGAATGCTAGGCCTACATCCATGTGTCTTGGCTAGTGAATGAGTGAGAAAATTTATTCATGGCACCTATAAGCAAAGAGTCATCAGGCGCCAGTCACATGGCAGTTATCATTTGAATGATTGAACTTAAAGGCAGTTATCATTGCAGTTTAGCAGCATAACTTGAGCGGCAGTTTATACAATGCTGGCAGAAGAACTGAAGAAGCCATTGTTAGCATATGTGCAAAGTGACGTGCGGTATCTGTCTCTCCCACATCATCAGTGACAGACCATACAGACATAGTGTTAAGCCTATGTCCTTGTCTCCACACCACCGATGGTTGTGATGGTATTCATTATTTGGCAAGCTGGCCACTAACAACGCATGCTTTAACAGCTGTAATGGACAACTGTAGGCCTATAAGTCGCAGAATGCAGGCTTTTACAAGTCAGAATGGTACTGAAACTGTGCATGCTTTATACCTCAACTTTGCTGTGACATAACCCAGCTGTCACTTTATAGTGCCCACTGTCCTCTTGCAGTGGACATGTGTGGATCCTGAAATTTTGAGTCCGTGTTAGTCCACTATTTTCATCAGTGATCCGAATATGCAGTGTGCTATCTCAGTTAGTTTGCACCTGCAGATGCAGTTCATTAGTGATGGCTTTAGTACTTGATACTTGTTAAGTTATTAGTTATTACTTGAGAAACAGTGCAACTAACAACCTGTGATATACTGCTACTTGCTGCCAAAGTATCTACATTAATCTTAGGATTCTTAGCTTTTCAAAGATGCTTAGCATTCATACATAGATAAAATTCTCACCAACGAATAATGGTTGATTTCAGTCTGGATCAGCAGAATTTATCAATTCGCAGTGCAGTCCACATACCTGTCATGTAGTCGCAGACACTCACGTGGCTGATGTAAACTGCTTGACAACCACATGACAAGAAACCACCAACAACGTTATGCCAGTGTCGGCAGCGAAGATGCGTTTGCGTGCATGGGTGGGCATGTTGTTTGTTAGTGGCGCTGGAGGCGGCCATCACAGTAGCGTCCTGTCACCGACTGGCTGTCCATTCACTCAGTCAAATGACCTGATTATTGTCGCCTGTCTGCATTGTTTGTCAAATGTCGCAGCGGCATGTGTGTTTAGTGTTTCTATGAATGCAGCCTGTGCCAGTCGTGTGCAATATCATACGATATCTGTAGGCCATGATATCAATAAGTCGGCACATCCACGATCGATATCGCAATGTCGCCTAGTCAGTATGAACACTAAATCCTATTCGCTAAATCTAATGCTATTCCTTACTCTAAACCTTGCCCTAATCTTAACCCTGACACTAACCTTAACCTTAATCTTAATCGTAATGAGTTCTAACAAGTTGAGTTGGGGACAAGTTGGCAGGGGATGAGTTTGTGTGGCATTTGTTGTGTACAGATTTCATACGGGATATTGCAGTGAGTATGTTTGTGGTCTAGCACAATGTTGTTTTTGTTATTGTAACTTCTCAATTATGTCTTATATTGTATCATTGACAGATATGTTTTTACCTCAAAAGTTTACTGTGAAGTGCCACAAAATGATGTCAGGATGTTTTCCAGGCAGATCGAACACTGGCCAGAAAAAGCATCGTGGAAGGTCAACAGTTTGGTACATAGGACTGTCGGTGAGTTCTTACAGTATCTAGAGTGTTAGAACTTAGAGGTCTTAATGTCTACTGAAGTTTACATAAAACTACATAAACTGTTATTTATAATGTAACAAGAAGTCAAAGTAATTTGGTGAAGGCTGCATGAAATGCGAGCAATGTTTACTTTTCCCGCCTTCTCTCATACAATACAAGGTGCCCTTGGTCCACATAGAGTCTCTATCCCAAACACGACCGTGATGCATTCAGCTGCTTTTGCACAGTGAAACCACATGAAGACAGACATTTTTTACTGCTGTGTTTGGTTTTGTTTCTGCTTTGTTCTATAGGATGACAGTTTGCAGCTGTTAAAAGAAGAGAAAGTCGATGGTGCTGTTTACAGCATTTATGTCAAGAAAGTCAAGTATCATACATCACTGATTGTTGAGACTGATGCTAAGAGTTCTGTCGGGTCTAAATGTGCAAATTCTACATTTTACAGAGACTTACCGGTACAGCTGTGTTTCAGTATTGAAATGAATTTATGACGCAGGTTGCTTGCAACTATATTTGAAACTGTTTACACATTGTCTGTATTTGGTTGCTGTCATGTGAGTATTTTAGTAAAAAGATACTGTTTTAATTTTGGTCCGTTTTACTGTTTTTGAACTGCTATGTTTCACAATTTTGTTTTATTAATTATGAGCTCATAGCAATAGAAATTGTTTACAGTGTCAATAATCTTTGAAGTGATGTATTTGTTTGGATTATTTGGTCAATTATTTTACAGTTTTGCATACTGTTGAATAACACAGCTGGTTCAAGAGTCTATATTGAATATTTGGTTAGATGTGGATATCATGTTTAAAATTGTTTCAAGATACTGGTAACTAATAGTGGTAGAATTGCTTTATCATATTTTGGATGAGAATATTGAGGCTGTTTAGTACATTAGAAAACACTGCACATTTTGTAGTATTTAGTGTGAATGGCTTGAATTATTAGTTGTGGTGTAGTCTGCAGACTGTATGTTGAAATAGGATGATGCATTGGACAAAGCTCAGTTGCAGTGGAGACTTGAGGAAGTCAGAGTCATCAGATATGGCACTGTACAGCGGCTGGTCGAGGCTTTGGCTTCGGACACCGGTGACCTGGATTCCTCATATGTGAATGCGTTCTTGGAAACTTATCGAACATTTGCAACAGTGTCAGATGTAATGAGTCATCTTTTAAACTGGTTTGTAACATTTTTTATTTACTCATATTTAAATTTTTTAAATATATTTTTCTGGTGCTTCAGTACTTGTTTGGTCAGTGGAATGAACACCACATCCGTGAAAATACTGCTCTCGCAGCTACAGATAATTAATATTTTGGAAACTTGTAAGGGACCAACAATGAAGCCAAACAAATGTGGAAAATGGTCTTTAAACTTGTCGTGTATTTGCCATTTTCTGAAAGCAGCAAATCTGTGATTGTATTACTGGCAGTTTGGTAGAATGTGTAAATGTGTCTCAAAAAACATACCGCATGTTGTCAGCTGTAACTCTGTCAAACTTTAACAAATTATCAAAATTCGTTCACTGCTAGAAAGTGTATAAAATTTGCTACAAGAATCACTACCACACCTTGATTATGTTGCTGCAGTACTATGGGAAGTCAAAAGTCCAAATTTGTTACAAATTACAAAAGATACAACTTTAAAATCATACTCTATGTGATGAAAATGAGACATTACATATCACATGGCTAAACAGATATTAAAACTGTCACACAAGTTGCTCACATGTCCATTATCCAGAATTTGCCCGTACACATAATCAAAGATGGCCTCGCCACTTGTTAACAGTATTGTCTGTTATGCTATGGTTAATGCTACGATAAGCATCCAGGAAGTGCTACTTCAGTTCATTAACGGTAATGACAAACTCGCTGCTGGATAACACCCCATATCTTGCAGTAGACCAGAATGAGGCCAGTGCTGCTTGTTGGCTACAGATCTGGTCCACTGGAAGAAGTGTGGCCTAGTCAAAAAGTCATACAGTGTTGCATGCCCGTTGTGCAGCGCACTGTTAACATCTAGGCCTGTTTACATAAAACAGTGTGCTCTTTCAAAGAATATTTAATAGGAACCATAAACTGAAGTAATAAGTAAGTAAGTAAGTAATAAGTAAGCGAGCGAGTTACATTAAATGGATGCATGTAAAAAATCAGTGCATTTTGTTTGTTTTTTTTTCTCTTTATTTGCAGCAACTTTGAACTTTCAACTCCCCAGGGAAGTGCAGCAACGTACTTAAGGTGTGGTGGGAGATATTAAACACTAAACAAAGCAAATTTCGTAAGCTTTTTAGCAGTGAAAAAAAATTGAAAATCGGTTGAGAGTTACGTTATAGCTGGCAACACACGGGACGTTTATTAAAACACAGTGTAAATATCTATTGTTACAAGTGCTGCTGTTGCCAACAAAACATGGCTCAGTCTAGGGGATACTGACTAATTATTACAATCTCAAGCATATAATAACTATTAGTACACAATATAATACTACAATCGTCCCACTGGAATTACTGTCTTTAAGGCCAACTGAAAACAAAATGGGAAACAGCGGCAACTAAAACAGTAACTAGAAAAGCAGCAGCATATGCAGTAACATGGAAGGTAGCGTTGGTCGGGTGCAGTAGACTCTGCGGCGACACAGCAGCGGTCGAGAACGTCGGTGGCTGAATGACGAGACAGCGGCAGCTCAGTGCACCTGGTCGAGTCCGTCGGCAACTGGACGACAAGGCGGCAGTAGTTCTGCGAACTTGGTCGAGACTGATGGCATTCGAAGTAGGCAGCGACCCACGTACACCCGTCAGCACCACACCAGTGATCATTGACGACGTTCACCAGTGCTCGTCTTGCCTCCTCCACTCGTGACAGCACGACAGCTGATGTTCAGTAACAGGAAGTTTGCCTCGTCAACACGGCAAAACTTCCTCGTCTGTTCCATACGACGATAACAGTAAAACTATCTAACAATCCTCAACCGTAACATCTGTTCAAGATGGCGAAACTGACGTCACTCACAGACGATAACCAGCCACCGCAAAAATAAAGAAGTAACTCGTTAACGCGATGAAATGCCTCGCTTGGCGGTCGGTCAAGTAGCCTAACTCAAGTACTCGGCAGTGCACATCTCGTAGTCGGCGATGGCCAGTGCGACAAACAACTCAGAGAAATGAAACATTGGCCCAAAAACGACAGCCAACAATGTCTGCCAGGTGGGTCAAAAAAACGGGCCTACAACACTATAAACTAAGATGATACGATACTTGATTGTGATAAAGTGTAATGAGTGGCTGTGTTTAATTTTCGTTAAAAGAGTGGACAGTGTAATTTTTGTATCTGCGATGCAAGTAAGTTTTATCGTTTCTTGACAGGTATGTATCATGTTCGCGGGATCCAGGCTTACCTCCACATAAGAAAAATGGGCGCAAACGGTAACAGTCTTTATTTACATAGTGATGATTACCTGGAGATCAGAATGAACTGTTCTGTACTGTATTTTGTACTGCAGGTTTAGTGATAGGCACAATGTGAGCATTTTTACAGCTGAATAAGGGCCTGCTGGTGTATGTTTGGCTAAGATTTAGGTTTTTACATTATTTCTCTTAAATAAGGCCAATTTGTTTGCCGGTTCAATATAGCCATTCTGCCTGCCCAGTCAGGCGTTACGTAGCCAGCCTCGTCCCCGCCTTTTGCCCACCCAAGGCCCCCGCTTCCCATACCCGTGTGTAGTATGTGTGCCGGCCCATTGACACTGATGCCTGCCTCTATTGCATCTACGCATAGATTGCCTGTGCATGTGTGCATGCCTGTAGCCTGTTCAGTGCCCTGTGCCCAATCTGCCTGAGTGGCGCGTGGCCGGCCGGTCCCATGAATAAACAAAAAAAATGATAATTTTCTTGTCTCTACCCTTGAGCCCCCATTTTTTGCACCTAAAATCATTCCCAGAGCACCCTGGAGGTGTGCGGATCGCTCATATAGATGTGTCTCATATGTCTTGTACTGTTGTGTTGTTATGGAGATTATGTCTTTGTGGTATTTTTTAGGAGCCTGAGATCAGTGATCATGATCTGGTTTGAGGTATATCCAGACGATTTCTTTGAACCGCCCAACTTTGACAGTCTCTCTCGGCTGCAGAAATTTGCAAAGCAGTACTTCTCAGACAGTGACCTCGCACATCGTTGTGCAGAGCGAATAGCGGCATTCCGAACACGTCATGAACAGACTGCCCATGTTCATGGTTAGCTAATAAGCTAATGGGACTCTTTTCAAATTGATTATAAGCTATTTCCACATATCTTGGTTTTTGTTAACTAATCCTTTTTCTGTGCTCGGCTGATTTTTTCTCAGTGCAGAGCACTGCGGTTCATGGATGGAGAAATAAATTGGGTGTCTGGTTGGGTGACTTTTTTCATATCTAAGGACTGAGAAGGCCTAAGAACGTCAAATTTGGCACAAAGGTGGCATCTAGTATGAGGTTGAATGCACACACTTAGATTTTTGGAAAAAAGTTATTTAATGGCGGCACAATTTGCAAAAAAATGCCAAAATAGGGCAAAAACGCCAGTTTTGCAAGAACACTCACACGGTGGCACCACATACACAGAAACAGTGTATACCTGGTGCCACTCAGCACTCTACCTCAGTCAGTGCGGAGCACTGAGGACCTTGTGACAATAGTCACTTTACTTGTTTTTAGGGTAGATACTGTTTTTGATTTACAATGAAATATTGGTAAATATGCTGTATAATATTCTGTTTGCATTAATCTATCAAGTAAAAACCTTGTATAGTTTTTCCCAAACATGTATAGTATGTATAGTATGGCACATATAGTGATTGACCCTACAGGCACATATACTTTATTGTTTCTGTATATAAGATGGTACCAGTCTGAGTGTTGCCGCTGAATATGGGATGCGTTTGTTTATTTGTGTAGTGGATGATGTAGTGCTGGAGTTCAAAGGCAGTTGTCTCTCACTTGATGTCGATCAGTTTTACCATGAATCTGTTTTTGACGAAAGCCAACTGCTAAAGACTGTGTCCAGTAAAGTATTTGCTGACCAGTTAACATGCAAGGATGCGGTCAGTTGTATGGTTTAAAGTTTTGTATTTTTTAGATATTAGAGCTTATGTTGCATAGGGTGACATGCATCATTGTTGACGATTTTGAATGTAAAAATAAATGCTTTATGGTCGTCACAAAATTTAGTATTTAGTGTTTGGTATCGCCATTTAAGGGATTTTGTTGAAATTCTGCATACAAAATTTTAGCGATGTTTTTTACTTAGTTATTTTGTAACAGTTGATTTAGTGACATCACACAAAATCACAGCTTTATTGTACCACTGTACATTTGTCGTCATAGATTAAAAGTTGTAAAGTTATCGAAATGGAATGATTAAACGAATCCCAGCTTAGAGAGTATGCAGTGAGATTGTTTGAGGAGAATTATAGCTACAGTGTGATAGTAAAGAAACTATGTCACAGTTAGGTTTGGGTCGGTAAATGAATCAAGGCACTGAAAAACCAATCTGGCAGATTCTTTGCAAAATCAAAGTCAGTGGTGATCTACTAAAACTGCTCTGAATCTAACCGCACAAAGAATTATTCGTAAAAGCAAATATCAGAGAGGTCTATTTATGAAGTTTACAACATACAACTTTTTGCTTCCAAAATCATCCGTGATGATGTGTATCGTCATATATATGCACCACGTTATATGTGGATCAGTCTGGTAAACATGTCTGAGGAGTGAGGAGTTGAGATAGTTGCTTAGAAGTATACTGGAAGTGTTATTAAAAGATGGCTTTAGTATGCTTAACTTTGAGTGATGACTTGAGTTATTCTACTGGAAATATGTCAGTACAGACGCAATACAGGGTGTTACTTCGTGTGTCTTTCTATCCATATGTCAGCAGGCTGACATCTGTGCGAGTTCAACAGCAGCCTTTCTTGTGATAACTTGTGCTCACTTAGCTTTTAAAGTGTTTCTTTGTGTTGTGAACGACTAAATTAGCCAACTCTGTGATGTTTTTCTGATTGGTTGATCTGATTAGGAGCTTTTCCGCAAAGTCGTGCCTCACCAGTGCCTAGGTTCTGTCTGGTCTCGTCGTCATGACAGCAGGCAGCATGCAGCTCGAGTGTCGTCAGTCTATGCCACAGTAAAACAGTTTAATGCTGTATCACATCGTGTCATATCTGCTATAGTGCAGCCGTCTGATTCATCATTAGCAGAACGAGCTGACATCATTGAAATATGGATCAACATTGCTCAGGTGCTGCATTGGGTTTAACATTTGCCAGTGTGATCTAATGTTTGCTCAAAAACTGCAGGGTACTTAGTTTGTCTGCCAAATGACGTTGATTGAAAAATTACTAAAATGGATTAAAAACAGAGGGACAAATTTTTAAAAAAAGTAAACATTTTGTGAAGTTTTTCCAAGTGCAAGGTTGTTTTGTGATGTGCAAGAGGAAGAAAACGTGAATTGAAAGTTATGAACTGCTCATCTACAGACATTGTGTAGGATATTTCTTTTTATTTACTGTAAGTAATAAATTGATATTGTATAGTGATCTGTTGTTGTTTGCTGATAAGATGTTTAAATTATTAGCTGGCCCACCACAATGTGGGGGCCAGGTATGGTAATGGGCAGCGTTGTCAGTCTGTCTGTCTATCTCCAAAACTAAGACCTATGGTTACTATAAAATGTGAATAGGAACTTGGGCTTCTCAATTCAGAATCTGCCATCAGATTCACGATTGGAAGTGCGGTTCTGCCATTTTGGGTGTTTCCGGATTGGCACTTCGTCCATTTAGACAGAAATGGGCCGGTTGGCCTTGTGAATGTAGTGACTAGCTCTGTGGAAACAGTCACCAGTCGGCACCACACTGGGAACCGTGGCGGGCAAGCTATCGCCACGTCCCATAATGGACGATACCTTGTAGTGCTAGTTTTTCTTTTATTACAGTTTTGTAGAATTTTGTATTATTTTTATGCACAGGAACTCAGACGTTTGAAGAATTTCTCATCACTGAAAGCAATCGTAGCTGGACTGCAGTCGTCGTCAGTACACCGGCTACGTAAAACATGGTCATTGGTTAGCAGGTCAGTTATGCTGTTTGCTGACTATTTCTTTTATAATGTAAAGGCTGCATTTGTAGCATGCATACCTGTGGCTATGGGTGAGTATGTTCAGCGTTACTGTTACAGTTTTGCGGAAGTTCTCCACTTAGATTGAAGCTAAGGTTTAGCTGACATTATGATTGTATGAATATGCAATAAAAATTCATGTTGACTTACATCCACATTACTCAGTGAATATGTTATGTCAGTATAGTAGCTCTATTGTTACTGAAGTAATGAGTTCATCTATTTAACTTTCATATTCTGCACCCCGTGTGGGTTCCGGGGATTAGAATAGACCCACTCCGTCTGCGGCCTCATCTGATTACTGATGATGGTCTGGAGTAAAAGAGGGAACATTAACACAGCTGCTCTAATTACTATAGCACAGTGCAGTACTCTTGTTGCACGATGTTCTAGGCAGCTTATAGGTGCAGCAGTTGGGTATTTGTCACACTGGGACCCTTACGCTGTGATTAGCCTAGAGGCAGTTGCCTACAGTTAGCCTAGTTCATATTGTAACACAGTGGAGTGGTTCTGGTGGGACTGAAGCCTATCTCAGTGGCCAAC
>Ga0126335_1002502_pt1 | contig 11029 bp, 7 predicted proteins | sample OlaspJWI45metaG_FD_108409 | JGI IMG/M metagenome (GOLD analysis project Ga0126335, IMG submission 108409) | Marine gutless worms symbiont microbial communities from Oahu, Hawaii - Olavius sp. 1 OAHU.JWI-45 metaG | ecosystem: Host-associated > Annelida > Digestive system > Unclassified | place... | reverse complement strand
TGAACATATTGGACTGTTAAGCTATGATGTTGTAATGGAATAGAAATGTGTGTATTAATTAGTTAATTTTAAGCCCCTAAGGTCGGTTAATTACTGTATATCTCAGTTAATGTGAGAGTTGCTCGCAGCAGTAAGCTGATTTCACCACCGTCGTTGCATGATAAGTAACAAAAATACTATCGGTGATTCGTGAAGTAGTTCAAGAGATGGAATACCACTTGCTGTTAACTGCTGTCTGTCTCTTATCAGTATTTCGTACAACGTGCCATCAAACTGTCCTTAAGGTGTGTAGTATTTGCTGGTCATTGATTCTGCTTTCAGTTTGTTTTTATTCGTTAGGTAAAAAAGGTAAAAAGGTAAAGGTATCCCATACTCGATTACCAAGCGTAGGGTTCCGGAGCTGATCCCGGTTCTCTTCAGTCAGCCTTCAGGTGATGTGAGTCATAAACCCGGCGGTAGGCTGCCATTACTTTCCGCCAGGCCTGCTGTTACCCTCGCAACCCTTAAGCGGGCTGCTACCAGTTTTGCTGCTTGGTGAACAGAGGCACAATGGGTGTGAACAGTTTGCCTAAGACTGTTACACGACAGCGTCGCGACTGCGATTTGAACCCATGCTCTTCCGAGCCTGAGTCCAGCACACTAACCACTCGCCTACCGAGCCACCCTTATGTAGATAAATAGAACGAAAATCTCTGTGTCCCAAGCATCACACAAACATTTCATGTTTTTCTGATTAGTGTTGTAAGGTGCAAAACATAAGTTTATGTCATAATTGTCTATGTCTAGAATTCTATATAAAAACATAGGATTCTGACTTCAAACAATACACAATTGTTTGTGGCATGTGTAGAAAGTGTGCAAATGTCCCGTGTGTCGTATAGAAAATCGCTCATGAGCTATAGTCCGTTCAATGCTATTTGGTTATAGTTACAAATTTTTAGTTACTGTTAACAAAAATCTCACATTTCACCAAGTTTTGATACATTTGTAAGAACATGCACATTTCTAAATGATGAGTGTTTGTTGAACAGTTCTATGTGATGATATGTATTGTATGCTACAGCAGAACAGCAGTGTCTATTCAGCTATTCTGAACATTTTGTGTTATGCTGCCTTTCTGTCTGATTTCATAAACAATTAGTGATTGTACCGATGGAATGTTTTCTGATATTTGATGTTGAAATGTGATCTCTACAGGTAGTAGTGCAGGTGGTAACCTTGCCGCTGCAGTATCGTTAAAGCTTCGTGACATCGGCAACTTCTGGCGACCATCAGTTCAGGTGTTGATTGTTCCGTGCCTGCAGGCAATAGATTTCAGAACACCATCATATCAACAGAACGCCAACAATGCCTATCTGCCGAGTCACCAGATGGCCAGCTACTGGTTCTGGTATGCTCATGGAATGGATGGTCATAAGTATGCAGATGTTGCCACGGAAAACATGCATGTTGCAGCGTCGGCAAAACTGTCGGAGCTTTCGCATCGTGTGGATCATAACCTTATCCCACGCAAATACATCAGCGATGACTATATGCCTGATGAGTTGAAGAGAGGCAATGAAGAGCTCTGGAGAGAGTTTAAACCGGTTTTCTCAGATCCATACTTTGCACCGTTGATGGCTGTCAACCTAGCTGGCCTGCCAGTAACATACATAGCAACTGCCGAGAACGATGTTCTGCGTGATGATGGCGTGCTCTATGCTCGAAGGCTCAATGCTGCTGGTGTCGAAGTACATCACAAACACTATGATCATACTTATCATGAGCTGTTCAGAAATGTCAAACTCAATGATCGTTCTCAGATGCGCTTAAATGATCTCATTGACTTTCTGTCTAGTCGCCTGTGACAACAAGTTGCTCAAGTGTTTGGAAAAGTACATTATATATTTCAGTGACTGTTCAACGTTTTTAACAATACTAGTGAATATAATTGTACTAACTAACCAATGATTATTGTGACGACATATTGTTAATTTTGCTGTTACGATTGTTAGTATATGTTTTTGTAAGATTTGAATAATATTTACATGCGTGTTTATACTCTGTTGCTAAACTGCAGTAGATATCGTAGTGTTGCAGCAAGTATGTCTGTGTAGTGTGCAGGCTTTTATTGAATTAAGCATACTTTGGCTTTGCCAGCATTGTGATTTTGATGAACTGTTAAGTTTGCAGTGTTTTTGCCAGTACTAGTTTATTTTTATTCGTTTGGAAATTTGGATGTACTTAGTTTTGAAGTGCCTTAATAAAAAATTATATACAATCAGTGAAAAATGTGATAAAATGTAATAATGCTGTCCTTTTATAACATGCATAATGCCAACAATCAGCAACACACAAAATATTGAGGTGATGAAGGTATTCTTTGCGAACATAATGTGCACTTCTTGAGAATTTGTCATAGAAGAACTTTTTGAATATAAAAGTATAAAAAATAATGTAACAGTAATAAACAAAACAGTATTCTAAGCAGAGCTGGTTTAATGTTGTCTTTGCCGATATCAATATTCACTTATATTTCTGACTAAAATGTGGGCAATATTGATATTTTTACTGCAGTGCTCTTTGGGCTATTCACATTTCAAGAACTTTGAAAAAGTGCCCAACGTTTTTCACATTCAACACTGGATACCTGACAACATTGTCATCCACAGCATCCAGGCTATGGAAGTTGTCTATGGGCAACTATGTCATCTTTACACTACGTAGTACGTAGTCAAAGACATCATAGTGTCAAATCAAATCGTCATCTTCCAGTTTGGACCAGTAGAGAAATGACGAATCACATTGCCAAAAGAGATAGGCTTACTCAATTTTGCTTATATAATTATTTGTCTTGTAAAACAGTTGGGGAAAAGTATAAAATATAAGATATATCGAACAAGCCGATATTGTTACAACACCGATAATATCAATATCATCAATATATCAACCCAGCTCTAATTCTAAGTATGTCCTATGTAAATGGTTGGCATCACACAAAGAAGTCTACAAAATGTAGAACTTGTCTACAAATGAGTAATGCTAAAATTATGACATAAAATCGTGCTGAATGCAGTACCTATTGCTGGAGGTAACAGTGTTGTTAACTTAGGCACAAAGTCTCAATATCAGTTGTTAAGTTCTTGCTACAAATAATAAAATGAGGCCATCATCGCCGACTATTCATTTCAACTGATCGACTGTGGCACCGTTGTACAAGTCCTATGACTGATTATAGTGTATTATCGTTAGTGTCAGCTGCCATAACTAGTATATTTAAAGCACAGTTCACGTCAAAGAATTCTGTCTTTATTACATAGTATCGTATCAAGCTGTACTGACATTACAACTGACAATTAAGGGTATTCATATTACCCCATATCAGCATTTTCCAAATGTACAAACTTTAAATCAGAAGTGACAGTAAATGCTCCTACTACATGTTTACAGTTTTTGTGCAACTTACTGTTAGTTGCCACTAAACTGTTATCATAGAAAAGTTACAAAACAAATTTTATTATACGGCTGGACATATGCTAGTTTTTTTACCACAAACATACGTGCTCAGTAACAAAATCAAGAAATTAACATTTTTGTGCACGTTTTGGGAGGGGGAGCAGCAATAGTATGTTAAGAAAAATGTTCATAACTGATACAATCATTAAAAGACTACTGAAACATATCAATGCACAAAGAAGATACGCACTGAACTCTATACATTTCGACATCCATAGTATACATAACAGTTTGTATACAAAACACTGTAGCTGTCACTGGTACGACAATAAGATCATAAGAGTTAGGCCTAATCACAAAAGCATAAATTCACATAACTGTAAGCTATGTCAGTTTGAAAGCTTCACACAGATATGTACACAAACGACAACTTTGTCTTGTTTCCTTGCATCATTTGCTCACACAGCCAAAAACTCATCAAACTGTACACTGCAGTCACTCTAACATTTTTGCAAAGAAAAGTGACAGAACTGCTCCGGCAATCTGCAACAGTACACCGCATGACAACATTATACACCATGATGTCCAGAACTATGGCAATTTCTTGGGATTCTTAAGACAATAAAAGTTCCAAAAGTATCGTTCTGGTAATTGCTTTTCTTTTTCTCCAAACGAAATGATAGCATATTTGTTGGAAAATACCATTTTGTTGCTCTTGTTACCATTCTCTCGGCTTTACTTCCACCCTTTTCCAAGCCATATCCACATTTGGCATTATGCATGTGCAGCAGATTTGCATTTTCTATAGATGCATTCTTACTAGTCGAATGTGCTCTTACAAAGTACTATCTGATAGTATCATTATTGCATTACTACAAGTTCTATGAACATGGTACATGATTTGCAGCTCTTTCCTAGGGCAAAGGCATATTAATACCCCCTCTCAATATAGGCTGGTCAATGGTAATGGGCTATGCATGTATGGCAAGGCATAGAATGCATAATACAGCAACACTAACAGTCTTTCAACATACCGGGCGAGTCAAAAAAGTAATTCCATAAGAAATATTGCCCTTAACTTTGTCAAATCTTAACTGATTTTAAAATTCTTTCTCTGCTGGAAAGAGTACTTCATTTGCAACAAGGCCATGTAATGGTTCCAACCACAGCTTAAATACATTGCTGCACTACCTTGGAAAGTGAAAAAGGTTCAAATTTGCTGCAAATCTGGAATATAATGCAAATGAAAGGCATTGATTTTACATGCACCCATTTCAACGGATCTTGCTTATTAACTTATTACTTACTTATTATGTCAGTTTATGGTTCCTGTTAAATATTCTTTTAAATAACAGTCTTGTTTTGTGTAAACAGGTCTAGGTGTTGACTATGACCACGCTCATTTGGTACATAATGCTGTACGAGTTCTCGAACAGGCAACACATCTTTAATTGGACCAGGTCTAATCATCTGAACAGCTCCGACTTCAGCCTGGTCTACAAGAAGATATGGGGTGTCATTCCTAAAATTTAAAAATGGTCACAAAAGATCTGAGACTGTGCAATGCAGTACTCTAACTTTTGTTACATGTCTGCAAGTAGCCGAATTAATTTGGCGAAGGCTGCATCAAATCTGTCACCTGGGGGGGGGGAATTGGGACTCCTGTCTAATACAATATTCATTGGGTCTCCAAGAGTCTCCACCACCAGCATAGCATCGATCCGTTCAGCTGTTTCTGCACAATGAAGCTGCATGACAGACAGACTTACAGATGCCCGGAATCATTGATTGCAACAGTCTGCATTGCATGCATTCAATGCACCCCAAAAACAAGAAAATGATATGCAATAGCAGTACCAGCAGAAGGCACAATACAGAAGAAAATGCCACTATTACCGGCATGCTTACCGCAATAAGAGCAACGACTAGACCAATCATGATGAGGAACATTGAGATACCATACAACTTGTCACTGCCACTCTCATAACAACCCTGTACAGTTATTACATCGCAGCGCTATTAATTCACTAATGTGTGACCTGCAAACTGTGCAAATTTTGTGAGCAGTCAAATGTCGGGCCACAAACATTTTTTATGTTCTGTTCAGTGGTGCACTGAGTTAACAGAACACTGTACATATTTCCGTGTGCTACTGTAAAGTGAAAAAATTTGTCTTAAAATGACATTCTTAAATATGGCCATTCCATATCCTAAACAACAGTAAGAAATAGGAAAATGCCTTGCAGACATTTCATTTGCATAATGTTGACGTGTATTTATACAATGCATAACCTCTCAAGCTTAAGAAACCTCCACGGGGTGTTCCAGAAAAAATAGCACAAAGTTTGTGGCACCACATTTTTGCAACCACACATCACAAAGTCATGCGGTTTCAACAAAATGTCCACTGCTTACATGACAAAGGCTAATGTCTGAATGCAGCAGTTAAATATTCTTTGTTTGCAGTTGGCAAGTGAACTATTCAAAAACAAAATTAACTGCAACATCTTTTTTGACAAACTCGTGAGAAAAAAAGTTATCGCCAAAATCAGTTTCCAGAATTTAAAAAAATGATGCTCAATGTGTCCACCACGAGAACCACTGTTCAGGAATGCTTCAGATAATCAACATCCTCAATTTTTTGACAATATACCAGCTGCTGCAGAGCCCCCAAATAGAGCAGTCCACGGGATTCAGAGCAGGTGGGTTAAACGACCAGTTGGGTGGATCAATAAAGTCAGGAACATTTGTCCGCAAAAACGCCACTGTGTGCTTTGATCGGTGAGATGGCCATTTTAATTGTTTACGCACAGGTCACATCACTGATGACATGCGGCTACTTACAGTTAGTTAACAAAGAATATTTTATTAATCGGTTGACAGCAATCTCTATGGTGTATTTTAATGCAAACATCACAATCCTAGGACAAATAGTTCATAACTAATTGTATAGCAAACTTTGTGCCATTTATTCTGGAACACCCTGTAATGTGCTGCACATGTCAGTATGAAGCAAACTAAAACACCATCAGCTCACTGGATATACCACATATTCAACAGTGCTCACATGGTTCAACAACAAAGAGGTCAAACTTAGCTGTTAAGAGATACCTTATAGAAAACAGCTTCATTCAATGGTCCAGACTGTTTGTATGGTGGTCCCAAGATCCACTCCTGACACTTCTCCAGATCGATGTATTTTCCATATTGATTTTTCTTGCAACAAGAAGCTGGTACAGCAGGTCTGTCAATTTCTAAAATCCACAATACATCACGTGACATGGCGAAATGAAGTTTGGAGGTCTAAAAATTAAAGTTAATAAGCTGCTCTACTTTCCAAATTTAAGCAACACAGTAGCCTACACAATATCCTTAGGGCTGGCCTTGGTGTCAATCAACAGCAAATGTTAGGGGGGCTAAAACCCCTATTATAGTGATAAAAATTATATGGTCTTAAAATACGTTTGGAAAATAAGGACACAGGTACTATAATGAATTCATGTATTTTACTACAGCCACTCAAAACAATGGGAAGTGCTGTATAATTATGCTACACCACAGTAACATTATTTCAATACTAACCATCAAAAAAGTAGAGAAGCAAATCATGACAGATGTCATTCAACTACATCAATTTGCTGAAAATAATCTCTATCAATCTCAGCTATGTGAGGAATAAAAGTAAATTTAGCATCATACAGGCTGCTGGACAAAATGATGGGAATACTCACCAATCATGCCAGGCTGTTCACTGAACCACTTGGAGCCTCTGTAGACACCCCAGCCACTTTCATCAATACCACAGCAGTACCACTGCAATCACCAGTCAAAATAGCACAAATCAAACTGTGTCCGAGGGGAGCACAAACCTGCTACTGCTTCTTTGCGACCACGACCTGCATAAACAAACTAAAATGAACAAAAATGACGACAGGCTGGTAGGATTCGGTAGCATGTTTGTATTCATCTGGACGTCTCTTTGATGCTAATTCATCAGTTAATTCATCGACAATCGAGAGATAATTTCGAACATAAACTTCCATTACCAGCATCAATCCGTAGAATAGCTATTCTCTCTCACTCACTTCCAGTGTTAAAAGTAAATGTTGGAGTGGACCCACCCCAAACACCATCACAGTTACGCTACAGCCATCTAGCAAATGAAAATGACTATGAAAACATTCTCTGCCCTTATTAAACCATACAAAAAACAAACAAACGTTCTTAATTACTTAAATTTTTGACACCAGTGATGGTAGTAATTAACTACCTCACAGTACTTGTCAGTCATTGTTGTTATTTGTTAAACTAGCTGTGATTCTTTTACTTTTTAGAGCTTAGATCGACATAACGAAACACGATGGCCAATCATTATTACCATGCCTTTCATTCGCCAGAAAGCACCGCTTTATTTTACAGAATTCCTGTATGCAGATTATGTTGTCATGTTGAGAATTAAATGGCCTTGTTTTCTGTCAAAAACAGTGAAGCTCCGAGCACACTTCTGAAGTTAGCTAAAATGTGTGGCCCCGTTTAATTTGGCCAACCCTGTACAAGACACCCAACAACCTGGCACCACCATATCTGTCACATGATTGCCAGCTAGTTGCCTACACTGGGTGCAATCAGCTTCGATCATCAGACAATTTCAAGTACAGTACACTATCACGGATACTTGTTCACGTCTTGGAGATTGAGCATTTGCTGCTGCCGGACCACACCTGTGGAACAGTCTTCCTACTGCTGTCCGTCGACTTGATCTGTCATTGGACACCTTCCACCATATAGTTAACTTTTCGAGGCACCAGCGTTTGGTGACTCTTGCTTTTAGGCACTGTGTACAAATTTTCTTACTTACTTACTTATTTTTCAACTAACATGAAAGCACTGAAGGTGGAAAGTCAAGTCTTGAATGAAACTTTGGGATAAATATTGATTATTTATTATTCATACTACAAAGTTACCTTTTCCTGTGCGGTATCCCAACTTTGTGTAATGATCTGATTCCTGGTCACATTTAAGTCGACACCGTAGTGCTGATGAATGACCTCATTCATGTGTGAACGCAGCTGCTCTGTCACCTGGAAAGAGAAAACACACAATCTTTTCCATTTGTCCTTTGTTACATGACAACTACTACTCAATTATGCAGATACAAATGCAACATTATCCACAAAACACACAAAAACACATACTGCCTTCTCCATTTGACAGCCTATACATGCACATCTGTTAAGTGTAAATTTTCTTGAAAAGCATTTTGTCTAGCTTAAATTAATAGACACGCCAATAAATTACATCAGTACATGTATGAAATAATTACAAAATAAACTAAATTTGACACTTCACAATAAACATTCATATGAATAAGCACTATCAACTAGGTCCTCTCAGACTCACCCAACTTCGGAAGACAATGGCCATAGTCACGCCCCCTGCTGCCAGCAAATAGACCACACACAGGCCAAAAAAGTACTAGAAACAACACACACACATACCATCAGACAAAGATGCAGACATACCCCAGTAAATGCACAAATACAGCACACACAAAAACGTACAAAGAGTTAAGGGAATCATCTGAATTTCATTCTCATGAAAACCTATATTCAGACACTGATGACATCCAGCCAAGAGATTTCCAGTGTTCCTGACAATTTCACATATTAAAGTTTACACAACAGCGAAGTGAACCACACTAAAATGTGTTTTAGTCAAGACACCTCTGCATATCATATAGGCTGCATATTGATTAAATTTTTATTATTTTAATCCTGATTACTTGTGCAATGAAAATTATTCGCTATCTGCACTTTCTAGAAACCCTTGACTTGTATCATTTTTTATTTCCCTTCTTCCCAAGCTACAGACATTCTACTTGGTTGCAACAATCAACAACCTTTTGCAAAAGTAATCTGGAAAATATTTACATAACTAGAACTGTCACCTATCAGTGTAGAAAAGCAAAACTACTGAAGGTCAGCTGAAGTAAATTACTAATTTTTCAGTAATGTCCAGGAAAAAGTAAATTGTTAAATGTAAACTGTTTGGGTAATGTCAACAACCCATCAACCAAGTGGCACAGACCACATCAAACCACCCCCCTCGCCGTGGGGGATGGGGACCCCCATCTAATACAATGCTTCTTGGGTCCTCATGAGCCTCCACTCCAAACAAGACGTCAATCCGTTCAGCTGTTTTTGCACAGCCACCCACATGACAGACAACTGACAGACTCCAAGATCACTGATCGCAGTAGTTCACGTCAGGCATTCGATGACGTCTAATAAAATCCGAACTAATAGCAACTTCTATAGCAAAGATAAGCATACTCTGCAATATTCCTACAGCAGTCAGGAATTTCAGTAAATAAATTTTCAACACACTGCGAGAACAGCACGCTGGTTTCGGAGGAATATGCCACAACAGCCAACTACACTCAGCAGGAACGCCAGTCCACCGGCAGATTCTATGAGACCACTCGATATGGTCAGCAGCGGCGTCACAAACACCTCAGGAACAAAGCTTAGCTGGTCGACGCTCAAAAAGACCCCAATCGCCATAGTAACACAGCCAAAAATCTACAACAATAGCCACAGTCCAATAATGTCTATTTCTACCAATTATTGGCTGACATTTTACATCCATCTTTATAAATACTGAACCAAACAGATGTGTAAACATACCCAGTACCAACTGTCTGTAGATTTTCACAAAGCAAATACAAGTGAAATAAAACTGCGAGTAAAGGCTTAACATCCCACTCGACACATTATGTCACCTTGGGGGACAGCTTTTACAGGCCAGATGACACACTGGCAATCCACTCTGTATGATATGCTGAGCTGAGCTGCAGCCAGCTGAGCTAAAAAATACACAACCTAAGGGTGTCCTCTCACAAGTCCGACGTCTCATAAGTCCGACGTCCCATAAGCCCGACAAGTATTATGAATGAAGGGGCATGAGTGGGTGGCTCGCGGTGGATGGGTCTTGGGTGGCTCGGGGTGGATGGGTGAACAATGGGTGTCTCCTACATAGCTTCGTAGTGGCTAAAACTGGTGCTCAAAAGTGGGGCACCTTGGGGACCTCCTTATAATGGTCAAAAGTGGGCTTCCTCAATATGTACACTTCTCTGATGGTCAAAAGTGGGGCACCTCCGTACACCTTTCTGGTGGTCACAAGTGGGGCACCGCACACCTCACTAGAGGTCACAAGTGGGGCACCACCGCACACCTCTCTGATGGTCAAAGGGGGCACCTCCATACATCTCTCTGATGACCATCAGGGAGACCTAGGGAGGTGCACCACTTTTGACCAGCAGAGAGATATATAGAGTTGCCATACTTTTGATCACCAGGGAAGTATATGGAGGTACCCCACTTTTCACCACCTGAGAGGTGTAGGAAGGTGTACGGATGAGGTGCCCCACTTTTGACCATCAGAGACGTGTACATATTGAGGAGCCCCACTAGTCGGACATGTGGGCGGTCGGACAAGTGGGCGGTTGGACATGTGGGCGGTCCCTGGTGCGGCCCCTATCAGGGTTCCAGGGGCTCACCCGACCCCCACTCGTACCCTCCTGACCGCCCCGTCC
>Ga0126335_1002501_pt1 | contig 11035 bp, 10 predicted proteins | sample OlaspJWI45metaG_FD_108409 | JGI IMG/M metagenome (GOLD analysis project Ga0126335, IMG submission 108409) | Marine gutless worms symbiont microbial communities from Oahu, Hawaii - Olavius sp. 1 OAHU.JWI-45 metaG | ecosystem: Host-associated > Annelida > Digestive system > Unclassified | place... | reverse complement strand
GTTCGGCGCCAGATGGCCGCCAACCCTCAGACCAAGCCAGTCGACTTGGGCCGTGAGTCCGCCTGTATACGGCTACCAGTCGCCACACCCACCATCGCCATTTATTATTACTCAGCCAGAAGGCTGATACTCATTTTACCGTCCCACGGAGGGTGGAAGGCTGAGTCGACCTAGTTGGCTGGTTACATGCGTAGATGGTTTACCCACCTAAAAATGGTCACCCATCCAAGTACTAACCGGGCCCGACGTTGATTAACTGCGATGATCCGACCAACGATGTTAACCATTACGCCAAGCCGCCAACCAATACAAACAATATTGATAGTGACAAAATAATTAAGAAACGTCTTCAACACCAACCTATGAGCTTGATCACCAAGAGAGCCGATGAATATGACATAGCCATTGACATCATCATTCATCGTAAGAATCTCAGCCAGTTTCTTTGGTCTAATGCCGTAGCGTTCAAGATTGGCGTCACTAAGTACAATGACGAAGCGTTCATCAGCTTCGTGTTTAACGATGGACTCAATAGCATGCTTGGCTGCCTCCAGTGTATGGTCACCACTCAGACAGAACTGAGAGTGTGCATGCAATGCCTGCACAGACAGACACTGGTCCTACACTGTGTCTCCGAACGAAAAAAGGACACCACAAACAATACTAGATAGAAACGCTAAATCTCAATGCATCCTAACAAATTTACGTACTGGATTATGAATATATCTCTGAAAAGACCACGAAGTTTTGTCAGAAAATAGTTGTTAGTAGTGAATCTATTAGTCTTCAAACATCGACGACAAAATATCTCAGTCTCCATTACGTTAATTAGTGCAGTCAATGGTCTGGAAGTGCTCCTGTCCATACGGCGCATAAGACCGTGCAACTGTTAACCTGCGAAACATTAGACTTCATCGTTCCAACTCTCTGGTTAGCCAACAGCCCTGACTTCAGCCCAGTAGACTACCAGATCTCGGAAAGCTGACGGAGCATGTGTACCGCAGCTGGATTCACGACATCACCGAGCTGAAGCCGCGTTTGATTGAATTCAGAGTGGGAACATTTCGACCAGGTGATCAATTGATGAAGCAGCCAGGCAGTGACATTCACATCTTCAAGCTTGCATTTGAGCACATGGAGGACATTTTGAACACAGACTTTACATATGTTTGACTTTTGCACTTTGACAGTCACATGTCTAAATGCTGCCAATAGTGGACACTTCGTGTTTTTGGGTGAGCTCGCTAAACTTGCAATAACTTTTGCGGACACTGGCAAATTTTACTGAAATTTAGTGATTTCTTCACAATTAGACGTTACATTATTGGTGCAAAATTTGGTTAAAATCCGACGTTGTTTGCCGGAGTTATGAAAATGTATACATTGGTTTAATTATTTTCCGGACACACTGTAGTAAAACACGCTGTGTGACGACATACCACCCCCTGACCTCTGTGGTCTCACCTGATTAGTGGTGTCGGTCTGGAGTTAGAGGGAATACTAACACCGCTGCTCATGTCATAGCATTGTGTAGCTTTTTTGTAGCTGCACAATTTTCTTTGCAGCTTACAGGTTCACCAAATTACGTTTTGTTACACTGTAGCCAGCTGGATGCAGCTGAAATGACTTCGGCTTAATTCTGACAAAACTGAGGTTCTGTGGTGTGCGACAACAAGATGACAGCATCAACTGCCCAGGTCTCCGCTGCTCGTCGACGGGACCCCGATCGACCCAGTTCAGTCTGTTCGTGACCTGGATATCTTCATCTACGCAGAAGTTGTGATGCGAACGCATGCGCAGAGGATGGTCTTCCGATGCTTTGCAGTTCCCAGGCAGCTGCATTCTATACGACACTCTGTGCCAACGATGAAGTTCCAGACTCTTATTGTCTCGCTGGTACTGTCGAGGCTGGACTACAGAAATGCCGTTTTGGTCGGTCTTCCGGCCTACCTTCTTCACCGACTTCAGTGGATGATAAATGCAGCAGCATGGCTCATCTTCGACCTGCGTCGCACAAACCACATCTCAGATGCACTCATCACCCTTCATTGGCTCCATGCTATGTACAAGTCCTCTCATGGAGCCGTGCTGCTATACCTGAGTCAGCTGGTTCGTGTCGCAGATCTCCCTGGTCTGCTTTGCCTCCATTCCGCTTGGACCAACCATCTGCTGGTGCTGTCCATGAAACTGTCTACCGTAGGTGGCCAGGTCTTCCCAGTCACCGGAACAACCGTTTAGAACAGTCTGCCAGACAACGTGACCTCTGCTCCGTCTCTTTCTACCTTCAGTCAGCGTCTGAAAACATTTCTCTTCCAGGCCTCATTTCCTGACATTATCATCAATCCCGTTAAATCATTGCCCCACCTTCAGTGGATCCTGAAGTGATTTTATTGCTTGGACCACTCTAAAATACATGATTGATTGACTGACTGGGTACCCTCACGCTGTGCTTAGAGGCAGATGCCTTGAGTTAACACAGTGAATTGGTAAAGCGTAATCTTGATGACCGACTTCCTTCAGTGCTTTGACTGTTGGTTGAGTCAACAGACCTGTAAAGCCATCCCCAAAATGATCTAATGAATAATGTGTCAGGTGGCACGGTGGGAGGTTATCCATTTACAAACTCCCCACTCACACCACACTATACAGTCATCACTACAGGTGAAGAATTGCACAGGTGACAATTATCAAGAAAGTCAGTAAGACATACGCAAAGTAGTCCAAAAGCAACAGTCACTATGCGTTGTGGTCGTCAGAAAACAGGTGTCTGCAGCAACTAACTCCGAACCGTGTAAGTTTAGAACCAAGTGAGATGAGCTCAAATAAAGAAAATACAAGAGAACGGAAAATGACAGATCAAAAATGCTTAACAGTTTACTTGCCAAAAGTATATCCAAACGGTCCTTCATGTTTTTTGGAGGCGTCTCAGACTTGACAAATGGAAAACTGAAACCCTCACCAGAGTGTCCATAGACTTCATACTGTCATCAACATGATCCACACAACAATCATCAAACACAAACTAAACAATGCAGTGAAACACAGATTAACAGTGTCTGTGACTACCAAAATAATCTGAGCTTTGGTCATGTAGGCATGTACATACAAACTACACAATGTCCAGAAAAAAAATGGAACCACTAGTATTTTAGGCATTATTTTGACAAAGTTCAACAGATTTTTGTAATTTCTGGCATTATTCATCTCAACATTTAAAGTAACTAAAAAATTGTAAAAAGCACCGTCACTACTTGCAAACACTATGTAACGATGACGTAAATTTGACGTCATCAAAATGCTTACTATCACACCCTGGAGTTCCTGGAAAGAGAAACGCCAGATTTCATTTCGCTGCTACTGTGGCCTCCAAATATGCCAGATTTAAATCCAGTTGACTACATCATGTGGAGCATACTGCAAGAGAAAGTGTACAAAACATGCATCAATGATCTCGATGACCTCAAACATCACATCAAAGCGAGTGGGCCAAACTAGATCACGCCGTCATTGCTGTAGCTATATGTCAGTGCAGTCGTCGTCTTTCAGCTTGTGTCAGAGCAGATGATGTGGTCATTTCGAGCACTGCTTTTAATTCTGACATTGTGTTTTTGTGATAACTGTGGCCTTTAAAGCCTTCGTTGACTAGTCAAATCAAACAGCTGCAGGCTGATATTCCGGTCTGATTTTCTTGCAGTTGTCAGTTATGATGCTGTACATTTTAATATATGACAATCCTTTAATTCACATGGTAAAGTAGTGAGACTGTTTAGGTGCAGCAGATATTTGTTATGTTAGTTTAGTTTCACATTACCTTAATGACAATCCATGCAAAATTACAAATATATATTTGTGTTTGTCTATGTTATGCCTGAAACACTATTGGTGCCATTTTTTTCTGGACACCGTGTACATTTCTAACCCACTATCGAAAACAGCAACCTCATATCTAACAACAAATCTTAGTTCTGAACAATAATTATCCTGCTGTAAACATTATAAGAAGCATCCTTTGATAAGTTTTGACACTAACATTAACTGCATATCAAACAACACTTTCTTTTCATGCCAAGGCAACAGTCTGGCACACCTTGATCTTATGTTCATAGCTTTCAAATGCTTCCATAACCATCAAGATAGTTTCCAGCTGACGATCTAGCCGGCCGTCCTGACCGTTGAACCGATACATGCTGCCCGATACATCACACAGTAACTTCACCAGCTTCGGCTTCTGCTGCGGACTCCCCAACTGCATACATCAAACATAACTCATACAAAAAATACCGCAGATAATACTGCATAGAATGACTAAATAAAAGATGCATCAATTAAGAAGTGGCAGAGTTAAACTTACATGCAACCTTAAAAACACGAAAAGTGGGAGTTATCAAATCTAAGTGCCTGTGGTCTGCATTTAAATAAGAAATGCAGTTTTCAATGCAAAAGGGACAGAGTAACCATACTCATGTGAGTGACAGAAGGCAGCTTATTTCTCATTGAATAAAAGCCAGTTGACTAAGTTATTGTTACCAGTAGGCAGTCCCGCTTGCAAAAAGGACTCTGTTCTAGTAACATTTATGCAATAATGCTAATTCACTAATGTCATCAAAAAACTCGATTGAATTAATTTCAAATATTTAAAAATGCCAGCAATAATCATCAAAAGACTTGCATTAATCTATTTACTTTACAACACTACAGTGCAATCCAAAGCCACTAAACACAGTAACAATGAAACATCAAACATGGTAGAATCTTAAGAACCATTAATCCAAAGTCTGCACCTCTGGTTCCTTGTCACCTCGCCGTTTGTAGATGTCTTTCTCTCCCGTTAAACCTTCGACAAGCTTTGCTTCATCAAGGTCTCCATACATCTGGTGTTTCAGCCACTGCCTCTCTTTGCCCTTTGCCTGTCATATCAACCACTCACTGCCAGTTCACTACAGTAATGAGCAAACAGTCATCACCTTATCATCACAATATTACTGCAGTCTTTTACACTGTTCATTTGACGCCAGTGTAACTAAGGCACAAACCACAAGCCTGTGATAAACCAGTTAACAAAGCAGCAGATTCAGTGTAGCCAGTCAGATATGCAACAAGCATGTACAGAGCAACAAACGATTGTAGCTGTGAATGAAGTGTTATGCAGCGGCAGATCCCTGAAATTTGACACTTTGCATCGATCTGAAATCGCTAAAAAATCAATGCAAAAATACATCACTGTCATATTGAACTGAAGCTGCACGCCAAGTTTCAATTTTCGACGTGTCATAGTTTTTGAGAAAAAAGAAAAAAGCACAGAAAAATCCTATGGGAATTCTCACAGTAAGCATATGTGTTATTATTACAAATTATGAGTCAACTTAATTACCAGGTGTGTCAGTTCTGCTAACAAATAACTTCACAGCCACAGCAATGAGCTTAACAACAGTCAACAACCTGCAGTGCCTCCAGAATGACATGAAGTGCTTTAACTTGAGCGCGAACAGACGATGAAAACCTCTCATACAGTTCTCCATCAAACTCACTCATTTTTATCTGCCGCAGCCTAACACAGCCATCACCTCAGTAGTTAATAGCATGACTAGAGTTAATGTGCATAGAAGGTTCATGATACACAGTCTAGACAATGGAGATACTCATCACAGAAATAAATCAATTTGTACACAATTTCGAAAGCAAAAATATAACTTCCTTCACAGAGATTAAAAATTATAACTTGTGACTATTCAAAACAAAGCAACAAACAATGAAAGCTGTTGTTTGTAGTAGAGAAACAGCCATCTAATACCTTTCTTTCCAAACTCGTTCTGCCATCTCTCGAGCTGCCGTCCTCACCTGTTTAGCAACAAAAGCAAATGTTAAAAAAAACTTCATGAAATAACACAAAGTGGACTGACATTTAAGTATATGAGACATCTAACAGAGCTGAAAAATAGCAATGTTACAATACAGCAAGATTGAAACATCAAATATGCCAAAATATCAAAACACATCACAGTCCATTGAATATAAGGCAAAGACACGCACAGTTTATTTCATTTATGAGATAAGTGCATGAGTGGCAGGTAACATTGTGTGATCCCTCGACAACGTGTGCCGTACCTGAGTGCTTCTGTGATGAGGTTTTCTCATGAGGAGCACTATATCAGCTGTCCTCTACTTTCACCTTGACACTGCTGTATTTTGACACAGTGCAGTAGTTCAAGACAGTAAGTGCCAAACACATGGACATAGAGGATAGCAGTAACATGCCGAGAATACAATGAGATTACATTGCAATTGTAGACAGAGCAGAAGTCATCACCTCGGGAGGCACTTGTGACTTGTCGAAATCCGAGACCTGGTAGACATCATGACCAGCATCTAGTCTGTATGGACCCCCCACACCACCCAGGCCTGCAGTGTTCATTCCACCTAGACCACGCATTGCACAGACGATGTCAAACAGTTGAGAAAATGACAGTGTTACTATTATATCATAGTCAGAAATATGCAATCATGATTGGTCCAACATGTTCATGCGACTAGCAAAAGTAAGCCCGCAGGATGCAGGCTTACGTGCACCTGTAATTTTTGACCTTGGGTCTTCAATGTCGTGTTATGTAACTTGATACCATAGCATCATAGTGGTGATAAGAAACCAAACAGCATGATTGGAGAGTGCAATAAAAAGTGAAAAAACATAACTGCTTGCCTGTTCCACCAGCAAACATGCTTCCACCAACATGAGGTGCCCCAGTTGGGTCAATCTGGCCATGCTTCGGCATCGTTGGTATCTTGCCAAGCTCTTTCTCATATGTTACCTTCAGCAACAAATGTCAAATTCGCAGGAAAACAAGGTATCGTCCATTATGGAATGAGATGACAGCTGGTCTGCCATGATGCCCAGTGTGGTGCCGACTGGTGACTGTTCCCTTGACCCATTCACTAACCCAACCTGCCCATTTCTCAAATTAATATTCATGAGGTAAAACATGGGATGTGACGATGACTATTCAGACTGATACATTCATTAAAGTGACAAGAGCAACTGGCCATTTCTGTCTGAATGGGTAAAGTGGCAACCGGAAACACCCAAAATGGCGGAACAGTACTTCCAATCGCGAATCTGATGGCAAATTCTGAATCGATAAGCCCTGTTTCCTACTCGAGTTTCTTAGTAACTATATGTCTATCTCGCTTAGTTTCAGAGATATTCGCGTGTGACAGACAGACAGAGAGATGGACAGACAGACGGACAATGTGGACTATTACTATAGCTGGCCTCCACATTGTGGCGGGCCAGCTAATAACATAAGATAACTGTAAGTATCTGAGGCAGACACATGCAATGAAGCAACAGTTAGAAAAATAGTCAGAAAAATTCACAACTCACTAAACAAATGTGAGTAACTGTCACAACGACTAATTATTGTTGTATTTGTTGCTGTTGTTGACATTATGCAGAAAATAAATAATTTACACAAAGGTTCAGACAGTTATGCAAAACCAAACCATCAGTTTGCCAAATGACAATTACCAGAAACTAGCTGACAAAGCAGATATAACTGTCCCAGTAATCAATAATGTTATTTAAGGGCTGGTGATATTCTAAACATAAAAAAGCAAAATACAACTTCATGCACGGTCTAACCGGCACATTAGACGAACAGTACCTGTAGATTGTGCTGCAGTGAAGCATCGCCGATCATCGCACGCCACTGACTGAGTGACTTGGTCAAGTTGAACGCTGCTGTTTCCCACAGACGCACAGACCCGCCACTGTCCACAGTAACTAAACCATCATTGCTTGTAGCGGTCATTAGTATACCGGTGTGTGACGATCCAGTGCCACTGTAGTACCACTGATTGTACACCGACTGGTCTGATACTCTGCAACATGCACCGATGCAGCAACATCAGCAGTGAGTGAGTGCACAGAGTGCTATGTCCCACTTGACACATAACTGGTCGTCATTTCAGACACAGCTTACATGCAACTGACTGCACTGATGCTGACAACCAAAAATACACAAACAACCTTTCAAAAATGGTAACATATTGGAAACTAAACATAACAAAAGCCGTGTTTAGGTGCCTTGTGGCTGGGAAACAGAATGGGCCAGGGCCTACTGCTCACACTGAACATTTATCCACATTAGCTGACAACGAGTACATCAACAACAGCAGCAACAACTTGCACAGCTGTAAAGGCAGACAAAAACGTGTTTTGAACATAAATAATACGATAGGTATATTTTTAACACAAACGTATTTTGAAACAACTAAATATTTTTTAAAATTAAACATATTTTACCTACAAAATACACAAGATAAAATGCTGTGAAACTGAATTTTAACTTTGTTTATTAATGCTGAAAACCTGAACAAATGAAAACTACACCTATGACCATAATTAAAATGATCTAATGAAAGACATACGCTGGGACTGGAATATAGCGCAGCTGTTTGTTGACAATGTCTGTGATTTCCAAGTAGGCAGACACTGCTGATGGCTTCATGTCTTCACAAAGAAATACACAAAAATACTCAAGCTAAATGACATTACACAGTATTCCACCAACACAGCTCAAATAAGATATTGTGAGGCATGACAGTTTGAACAGTCAATGACTGCAATAGCTGCCACATGACGGTCCTGGACAGACTATTTACTCTCCATTGTGGTGTGTAGGCCAACTCACCCTTTCATCCCTAGGCTCAGGTTGAAAAAGCAATGGCAGCTATGGTTCATTCCATATGTGGATAAACACATGGGTGACAGAAAAATTGTCAAATCCCTTGACGATACATGCCCTACCTGAGCACTTCTGAGATGAAGTTCCCTCATGGACAGGCACTATATCAGGCATTTGGAACTTTACCTTTTTGTTTGTTTACGTTTAAGAGATCTAACATTTAACATTTGACAAAACAGACTGCAGTCTGTAGACTGCATCAGCATCTTACCTTCAGGAATAATGGACTTGGGAGCTTGTGACATGGACATGAGCCGTGCAACTTGGCCAGAATCAGGCAGATAGACAGCAGGCCGTGTCGAGATTGGTCTCTTTAGCTGCATCGACTTGTCAGCACTCACAGAACTCTCAGCTCTTGGTGAGATATATATGTCGGCTGACAGCTGATGTAACCATACAATTCAAATGACCAGACTTCATAAACTGATTTTATTATTTACTTCAAAATTAAACAATTTCAACAAATACCAGTAGAATTAGCCAAAAGACAGCATACTACATGACAACTTATCATGTCAATATCAGGTACACAGTTTTTTAGCAATGTGACAATACAGAATAAATACCGTAAAATTATAATACACACAATTTGTACCAAAAGTAGAGGCCCATATAGTCAGGGTGCATATTATATATGTAAACTAAAGAATCACAATAATCCAAAACAGTTTCAATGTGTAATATATCTATATTCAGCCACATATAAACCATTATTCTCGCCAAACAATCATTAGGGTACCAAATATACGCTTTTTATTGCACATTCTTATAGTATTTTTCCATAAACACAATGTGCTGGCTCACCACAACAGATCTGCATAACACTGGAATGGACAAGTAAAAACGTTGTCCCTAAGTTAAGTAAGTAAATCCAGAGTCTTGTATAACAGCACCAGACTTGACATGCCGCAACAGCGCTGGATGATCTTCATCAAGCCACCGCTTGAATGTGCCTAGTGACGTTTTGTAGAACGGCTGCGTATTATACAAATCAACTTGACTTTTCCCACAATTTTCCCCTTAAAGTCGGGGTGCAAATTATACAAATGTGCATATTATAATCAAATTTTTACGGCAAGTGAAGCTAGAAAAGTATCACAACGGTAACAATATTTACACAGTCTGGAAATCCAACAGCAACAGCTGCATAGCAGTTGGGAGTGGAGAAGACACGGTTTGGACTTTTAATCAGTTGATCAAGAGCAGCACTAAGCTGGGAATCACTAAGTGGAGTCAATGCCACCATCTCAATATTACTCTCTGCTTGTCAACACAGACAATTACACATCATTCAGTCAACTAATAACGTCAAGTGAATAATGACATTATTTGAGACGTCAAACAGCAGTCAGTCAACACTCAACAAGCATTCAAGCATTCTCTGGCTTGATCACATATCCCGTCAGATCACGCTGCGACACTGGAATGAGAGATTGAAATAGGAAGCAGAATGAAAAAACGAAATTCAAAAGAATGCCCCCTAGTGGCTGAATTCAACTTCTGGTTCCAATTTTTACACCTACCTGCCAGTCTTTCAGGACCTTTATATGTGTCACCGTGCAAAATTTCAGTGAAGTCAGACTATCTATGGCTGAGCTATTGTGACTTAACTAATTTAAATTAGCCGCCATCTGCCATCTTGGATTTTCAAAAAAAGTGTATTTGGACCACATCGTACCCTGCAGGCACTTGCTATCGATGTAAGCACCAAGTCTGGTGAAGATGATGATGATGATGATGATGATGGACGAATTAACTTTAACGTGGCATATAGTCCTAAGACTTCAAGGACATGTAACAGTTAAAAAAGAGTCACATAATAGTCGACGCGTTAGTTGATAGTACTAGTTGGAACAGCTGTATGAGCGAGAGAAAAGCTCGGTCTTCAGTCTACCACGAAAAACTGGCAATGATGGCGATGCCCGAACTGACTCTGACAGACTGTTCCAAACAGATGCGGTGGCTGCCGGGAAGGCACGGCCGCCGATGGTAGCACGCAGAGTACGTGGACCGACGAGTGCTGACTGCTGACGTACTTGAAGAGCGCAGTCGCCGACGAGCGCCAACCTCAGAGACGCGCTGCAGATCTGACGCCAGGTAGCCAGGAGCAGAACCGTGGAGGCAGCGATACACTAGCACCGCCAGCCGACACGAGATCCTTTCTGGGACTTGAAGCCAGTGTAGGCTGCGAAGTAGTGGTTGGACGTGGTCCTGACGACGAGCTGTGAAAATCAGCCGTGCAGCGGCGTTCTGCACGGACTGAAGCCTGTCTAAGAGCTGTTTCGGAAGACCGG
>Ga0126335_1002500_pt1 | contig 11036 bp, 9 predicted proteins | sample OlaspJWI45metaG_FD_108409 | JGI IMG/M metagenome (GOLD analysis project Ga0126335, IMG submission 108409) | Marine gutless worms symbiont microbial communities from Oahu, Hawaii - Olavius sp. 1 OAHU.JWI-45 metaG | ecosystem: Host-associated > Annelida > Digestive system > Unclassified | place... | reverse complement strand
CCCCCCTCACCATCCTCCACCACCACCCTCCCCACCCGCTTTCGAAACCCTTCACGCAAGATCCCCCAAGATCCTTACCCCAACTTTGTTGTGCCTAAAATAATCCCTGGGGCGACCCGGACCCTGAAAATTTGGAGGCAGTCGCCCATCCTGTTCCCGAGTCATTGACAAACTCACCTTGTTACTCACCTTGTGTGGCCTCACCGGCCACCCCATCGAAGAGGCCTAGGGCTCGGCGGATCAGTCCATGAAAAAAACCAACATTGTTTCTGTTATTTTGCTCAAAAACCCCTTAAAAGCATTAATGCTGGGAGCACCAACTACTCGCTCATCAAGCTGGTTCCATCTGTTGATTACTCTATTAGATAAAAATACTTACAGCAGTCCCGTGTACACCGAAACTTGACTAATTTTCAAGAATGTCCTCTGATTCCTCTTATGTTGTCATCTAAAGTGAAGAGCTTGTTCAACTTAAGCCTCAACAGCCCCACTATACATCTTAAAAACCTCAATAAGATTTTGCTTATTTCTTCTCTCTTCAAGTGTCAAAAGCTTCAAACATTGTAATCTTTCCTCGTATGTTTTTCCTTCCATGTTATTAATCATCTTTGTGAATCTCCTGAACCTTCTCGATCAACTCTTTGTTTTTTTATAAAATGAGGATTCTAAGCACTGATGCGATATTCAACATGAGGCCTTACAAGTGTTTTATACAGACACAGCACTACCCTGGCGTCCCTAAATCGTATTGTCCTCTGGTGGCCTTGTTAGAGGCGTACATACAGTACACTGCTTAGTACATTTTATATCAGCTGATGTCCAAACACCCAATCTTTCTTAAAGCTTACATCAGTTAACTCTCTTCCATGTAATAGTACAGCTATCATCCCTGTTACCTACATGCATAACCTTACACTTATTGACATTAAATTCCATTTGCCATTTCTGTGCCCACAGAACTAATATATCAAGATCAGCTTGCAACTGGCTACAATCTGTACTGTTCTTAACTGTTTTGAATATCTTAGTATCGTCAGCGAAGTTCAGGATGTTAGCCTACTGCTGATATCTTCATGCAAATCATTGATATACCGGGTGGCCCAAAATAAACTGCACATTTCCATTTGTTTGACGTTAACTTGGTAGAGCTTTGTGAACTCTCAACCGAATTATATATTTTTTTTGCTGAGAGGAGGACATATTGAACATTGTTTGTAAACTGATCAGTACAATTTTGTGTGATTGACACTAGTTGTTTGCCAACATAATTCATGGGCAAATTTCATCTTGAGACAGCACAGAAAACTGACAATATTATTTCTACAAGGTAGTGTAGAAACGTGCAATAGGTACTGTAGACAGTATATGCATTGTTTTGTTGGGAATCTATTCAGGTGTAAGTCTGCCAAAAATTATAAAATTTGGTTGAGCTTTCACAAAGCTATATCAATTTAACATCAAGCAAATGGAAATGTGCAGGTTTTTTGGGCCACCCTGTATATCAAGAATAACAGGGGTCTTAGTACAGACCCCTGTGAAACCGCACTCCATACTGAAATTGAGTTTGACCGTCTACCCTTAATGCATACGCTTTGCTTCGTATTACTCAGTCTATTACCAATTACACTCAACAGCTTTCCTCTTATACCATGTTTTTTTAATTTCTCCAATAATCTCTTGTGAGATACTTTACCAAAGCCTTGCCTAGATCGAGAACGACATCTATCGAGTACCCCTCATTAACACTGTCTAAGACCTTATCTAAGAATAACAATAAACGAACATGATGATGATGATGATGATGACATCAAGCAAATGGAAATGTGCAGGTTTTTTGGGGCACCCTGTATATCAAAAATACCGAGAAAAAAAATTTCTAACAGAGTCGTTGATGTTTGGAACTGTCTTCCCTCGTGCGTTGTTTCTGCCCCCAGTATATAAACATAATATCAAGTCTGTTGATTTCAGTAAATTTTTAACTGTCGAAGTATAATCTGGTATGTCTGTTCTTGCTGTCTGTATGATTATATATAGTCACTCCTACTGTCATTGTATACATGTTCATTGTTTTGTTATAGGGGCGAATGTTACTACTACTAGTAGCCTTTTCGTTCCTTCTCTGGTTTGTACAACTGTTATTGAGAACCTTGTATTTGTGTTATACTGGTGTTGAATTCAATACCAGAGTTAACAAATAAATAAATAAATGAGAGGGCCCTTGGCTTTACTTACTTTGGTCAAGACGTGTTTACGTTGCGTTGTTTACTTTACCTTTGCTGCGTATTGATTGATTAGTGATATGTTACCTGTTGTAGAAATATTGGCACATTTATACATTTTGGCCATATTTACTACAAGAATAATTTATGCAGAAGTTTTTGTTCTCACAGATGCCAATTTCACTGATAACATCAGAAATTATGAAATGACACTAGTTAAGTTTTACGTGCCATGGTGAGTCGTTGTCATTTTTGCATGTCACATGTGCAACATGAAGTCCAGGGTAACATTATTCTTTGTTGTTATTTGTTCACTTTTGTTTGTTGCTAGCAGCGTTGATTGTTCTCTACTATACATACATTGAACCCAATAAAAACCGTTGTTTGCTGTACTGAACATGAATGACTACTCACATTCAATTGTACCGGGTGATCACTAAAAAAGGGTAATCTTCTGAGAAATACTGCCCTTAACTTTGTGAAATCTTAACCGATTTTCAAAATCATTTTATTTTTAGAAAGAGTATTTCATGTGCAGCAAAAGTCATGTAATGGTTTCAACCACACCTTAAATATCTTGCTACACTACCTTGGGAAGTGAAAAGGGTTCATATTTGCTGCAGATTTGGCAGACAGTGCAAACGAAATGCATTGATTTTACATGCAACTATTTCAACGGATCTCGCTTACTGACTTATTACGTACTTGCTTATTACGTCTATTTAACTTGTAACTTGTAACTTGTAGATATAGTGGACGAAAAGCTGATGCTTTAAAAATCCACATCGTGACATCAGTCGTCCAGCCTTTTCTTGTTAAATATTCTTTTAAATAACAGAATGTTTTATGTAAACAAGTCTAAGTGTTGACAGTAACCCTGCTCATTGGGCACGTGATGCTGTACAAGTTCTCGAACAGACAACACATCTTTAATGTGGACCAGATCTGAACAGCTCCTATCTCAACCTGGGTAAAGGTTTGCGATACACCCGGTGCTGATAACCGCCATTTTTGCCACTTAAAAATGACAGCATATATCATTAAAGACAAAAATATGAAGAAATAATCCACCGGAAAGCAGAAATTTTCAGTCTACGCAGAGTTCTCATGCGGCATTTTTGAACTTGCATTTGCATTCAGTTCCACACATGCTGAGTGTTTACATATAACTGGGTATGATCTAGGCAGTACTACTAAACACCGTAAGGGACCGTCAAGTCATAAGTTACTGCCGTGGTCCAGAGACTGCTAGTACCACACGTATCTATAAGTGCATTGAATATTACCTGTGGTATTCTGTTTGCTGCTTATTCAGCTTATAGACGCATTTATGTGCGGTTTTTTCCTCGAAACCCCATGTTTTATACTCAGTCCTGTTAGAGTTGTCACAGTTAGTAGTGGCTTTGGATTGCATTTCCGGTAGAAAATTAAGCCTTTTCCGCCTTTCTAACATCGTTTGCTATCGTTTCTAAGTCGCGAAAATGGTACTTTCCAGCACTGGGTGTTATGCAATTATCTATAAGCTGAATAAGCAGCAAACGGACACGTGTGGTCCTAGTGGTCTCCGGACCACGGCAGTCACTTATGACTTGACGGTCCCTTACGGTGTTCAGTAGTACCACCTAGATCATACCCAGTTATATGTAAACAGTCTTGCGATAGATTCGTAAATGTTTGAAAAGTAACCGCATGAGAACTCTGTGTAGACTGAAAATTTCTGCTTTCCGGTAGATTATTTCTTCATATTTATGTCTTTAATGATATTTGCAGTCATTTTTAAGTGGTAAAAGTGGCGGTTATCAGCACCGGGTGTATTGCAAACCTTTACCAGTGAAAATACTTACTGAACATTTGGTTTGGCTAGGGCCATCACATTACAACAATGCAATTGATGAGGAGCATTGGCATTCTAGAGCATGAATGGGGGCAAATGTGGACACTTGAGCATGTGACAGTATTAAATCTATTCAGCTATATGACGTGAAATGTTTAATTTTTTGTCACACATGAGTACGATTTTTAAGTTGTGTCTTTTATAATCTGTGACAAGTTTTAATTTTTTACTTCTCAAGGTAGTGCAGCAACATAATTAAGGTGCAGTGGAAATATTACGTGACATTCGTTGTAAATTTCATACTCTTTCTAGCGGTGAAAGAATTTTGATAATTGATTTAAGCCGTGGTTTTATGTGCAATTATTTCATGAAATTTTTGCATGCAGTGTGCTGCAATAATTGCAGGCTTTCAAACTTGTTAGAAAATATTCATGAGGCGAAAGTGTTGCAGCCACTAAGAGCACTTCGTGGAGTCACATGATAATGACGTAATTGTTCAGTTGTTGTGACAAAATTGTTCGTTGACTTTCTTGTTGCTACTTTAATACTTTAGCAGTAATAATAGTAAAGATGTACTTGAGAAATCTGTCAGACAGTGACGTGGAAACGTTAACTGAACTGTGGAAAAATGAGCATTCCCTTCGGGACATGAGTTGTCATAAATATGCCAACAGCCAATGCAGACGAGCAGTGGGCATACAGTTTCATAATATACATATACATAATATATGGTTTTAATGGGAATGCATCGTCAGTCACGAATCTTTTGTGTCTAACCGTAGTTTAGAGCCAGCCACAGCACCCGAATTCTGACACTACCCTATTGTGCAAAACAAACATGGTCGTTTGCATGACACTGTTGGATGTTTATGTTAACAGGAGTTTATACCGCCAGACCTTTTTCCTACGAACAAGCCAGATCCTGTTGACTGAATATCTGGGCCATTATGAAGCATGTTCTCTACCAGACAAATGTCTTTGGGGCTGATGAGCTGAAACAGCTACTAATTGGTGTTTGGTGTGATCTTGAGCAGTCGATTATTGACATGCTATTGACCAGTGTCCTATGAAGTTTTGAGCATGTGTAGTCTACGCACTAAACGAGGACACTAACCCCTATGTCACACCATTTTCAAGATATTTGCTGTTCTAGTTCTAGTTCTAATGTGCTGTAAAATGTCAGTCACTAGATTATCATGTACTAACAGCAGTGAGCAATGTTTACAATTCGGTATGTACAATCAGGATGCATACAAAGCTAAAAACCACAACTATTTACCCATCACCAGGTATCAAATAGTGACGGCAAGTTTCATGTCAGCTGGTATTGGTAGTTGAAATTCTGGCTGAGCTGTAACCAGCAACAGCAGAAAATGAAACTGTTCTGGACTTCTTCTGGTAAATCGAGAATACATTCCATCACATTCTATGGCCACCTGTCATAGCTCTGCCATGAGAGTGTTGTACGCCCCTCTTTGGTGGCAATGTTGAAACAACGGATGCATCCAAAATCATTTGGCACATTTTCTTCTTTTTTTAAACTACACACTACCAATGAAATGATCGCCGCTGCAGCAGCAGCTGACAATAACAATAATTCTTTTACCAGACATTTTAGATGTGATGTGATTTTGACGTCAACACTGACATTGTCCACTGACAGCTAGCTCCGCCCAGATTCTAAAATACTTGCATGCAATAATTGCATATGAAACCACGTGCTAAAATTATTGTGTGCAATTATTTTTAGCATTCAACGGTCGATGGAGGCTAAAAAATTGCATGCAGTTATTGAAACACGTGAAAACTATGGCATAAGATTTGACAAAGTTAGAGCCAATTTGTTAAGGTTGATTGCTTAGAGGATTACTTTTTCGACTGCATGAAAACATTCAAACTACTCCAACTGCCAGTAAGGCAGTACATGGCAACTATAAAGACCAGCTTAAGGTTGAATTTTTGAGGCAAAGCCGAAGCCGAGGCAGTAGAGTCAGAACTGAAGCATGATCAAGCCAGGGTCCAGAAATACCCAGACAGGCCGACTGGCTGAGACAGGATAAAATTCTGCCTCGAGGCATTTGCAGTATTTGTAGAGACTGAGAACCAGGCCTGTGGGTGTTAGTTGGTACATTCATTTCATATCACATCATACTAAGGCTTCTGTCACATTTTTTGAGGCTCAATACAGTAAAGGATTAAGCTTACAGATTCAGTGTTGTTGTTTTAATATCCACAATATTAATATACATGTAGGTGATGTGCTTAGAGATTTCATGTGTGTAATAATTGTGTTAGGTGTGGTCATTGCATAAAATTAGCTCCTGAGTTTCAGGAAGCAAGTGAGTTAGTGAAGACAGTGGCTTCATCTGTTGCACTAGCGGAGGTAGGTGCGTCTGGGTGAGTTGCATTGTATACAAAGAAGATGTGAAATTTACCATTTTCATTACTTTGAAATTTGAAGTCCAGTAAATAGAGGTCTAATTAGGGCTTGCCTCGATCTGCTTTTGAACGCAATCAGATCTTTGGTTATTGTTTGTGACCACGTGCGATCAACAACAAGACTGATCACGATCACCTCTAATAGCTGAATTAGCGCCACTTTGCCTTAGACACTGAGTGTCAGTTGTCACCTCAGCCACACAGCGCCTACTACTGTGTACACACTGTACAGACATGGCATGTGAAGAAGAAGAAGAAGAATGGTTTATTTGGTATTGCAGCCAGAGGCTGGATTGACACAACAAATTATATAAAACCTATAGAAATTGCATGGTCACACAATGAACACAATTAAAGAACTAAAACTGAAATACAATAAAATAAAATGTCTGATCTCTGTTCATGCATAATGTTTCAAACAGTACATTAAAAAGGAGTTAGTAAATTTTACAGTCTTGATGGAGATTGATTGGAATATTCTAGGATGCCTCAATTTATCAAGAATGTCTGAGTCTCTTTTCTCTGGAAGGAGATAATGAAGGCAAGAAGACTCCTGCATCACAATCCGCCTGAAGAACCGCTTGGTGACGCTACTCGCCGTACTTGCAGAGTGTCAATACACACCATAATCAGAGACATCTTGAGGATGGGGGAAGGTGAGGAGTAGAGTCAGTTGCAGCAGTCTGTGTAGTGTAGTAGCACTCAGTGACTCACTGTTGTAGGATTACACTGCCTTGACAAATTCCCATCAACAACAGTCAGATGGAGGACAGTGCAGTAGGGGGAGCCAGCTGTACTCCTCACCACCGGGCAACCGACCATCCATCCACACTACTGTTTCACACTGACATAGCCAGGGAGCTTGGCCTGCTATTGTATGCTAAGTGGCACCTTTGATCTCGATCACTGATCACAATCAGCTGTTGATGACGTCACGATCATTGATCACTTGTATAAGTGATCGAGGCATATAGTTCTAATGTGAGCGTGTATCATTTCAGAAATGTTGCAAGATTATAACGTAGTTATTTTGAAATAAACAGTAGTAAGCAGTTTTGTTTACTGTGTTTTGTAAAATCATACCTTGAGGTTGAAGTCACTAAGGCTCAATGTGTGTTATTCAGTAATTCTGATTGTTTCTGACAGTGACAGTCCAAATTGATGTGTTGCCACAGATCAGTGCACTGTGCACCACAGTTTGGCGGTAATATATTTGCCAGCTTAGTATTTCCTTAAGTACACCATAAGCATGGATTTCATAGTGAAACTCATATTTATTATACTGCACAGCTTTCTTTGCTGGCCAAAAATCAACAATTGATAGCTGATACATTGTATCAAAGTTCTCTATTACAGCTTTTGTCATCCATAGTGATGTGCAGTAAATGAGTGTTCTTCAGTTTATTTGTAAAGTGTGTATGTGGAGGTGGATTGTTCAGATAAGGGCAAAGAAGTATGTCTTAGAAATGGCGTGAAAGGTTATCCAACGTTGAAAGTTTATAAGCATGGTGAATTTGAATCTGACTATGTAGGTCCAAGACATGCAGGTTAGTAACTTGATCACTTGTACTAACTCAACTGTTAGCCATTATAGCCGTTACAAGCTTGTAAGTTTAATTGATAGTGTACATTTGACTTGGTACATCTTGATTTGGTGTTCGATTGATTGAGAATAGTCATTTATTTAGAATAACTCATCTCCTTCTCTTATTGTATGTATTATGCATGACATTATGATGATAGGTCATCATGCACTTAGAACACTGAATGAAGTACATGTACCTGGAGAGCTCATTTTCTATTTACAACAGGTCACTGCAAATATTAGCCACAGATTCAGGCAATAGACAATGAATGCTTGATGTCAGTCACTGCATACAGGTTTTTTAGTTACCAGTTTTTGTTATTGCCAGCAGACAGTTTGATTATTTATAATTTACAGCACATCAGATTGTGTCAAATAATGTGATGATGAGAGCAAAATTTAGTACAATGTTTTTACTATTCTGAGTGAAGAAAAACAAATGAAAAAGTTAGGCCTTAGCGTACATTGACAAAATAGTGTTTATTTTACCTTGTTGCTGGCGTGAAGTTGCTTGTAATGTCGGCCCATTGTGTACAATAATATCAATTTCAATGTATTTTTACTTGGATGATTATTTGGACGTGTTACAGAAGGTATTGCTCATCATATTAGGACCATTGTCAAGCGTGGATCTGTCAAACTTATGACTGTTGCTGACACAGAGGCATTTCTTACTTCTGATGATAACTGTGTTCTTGGTACGTTGTCAGTTATCTTGGCTTAAAGTTTACTCTGTGTTGTTTTTCTTGACAAAAATAGAGTAAGTAAGTCAGTATATTTGTAAACTGTAAAATGCTCTAAAATCATATAGCCACTAGACACTATGATCTTCAGTCTAACAAATGCATTTTCAGTAGCCATTGAAACTCAAGAAGTGTTTGTCCAAATTGTGCAGATGAGATGGTAGATTGTTCCATAAATGGAACAGCATCGACAAAGAATCATCATGTCACCAAAGTGGATGATCAAAAGTTTTTGGCAGCTAGTGTTTGATATGAGTTGGCAGTTGTACTCGTCCATCAGTGAGAAGCTGCTCAGTGACTTGTAGACTAGATTCCATGTGACAGCCTTTAGTGCCATTGAACCATCTTATAGTGTATTTGATATGTATGTTTATTAAATTGCTTTATATGGTGATGTGTGGAATGTATGTTGCAGGGTTTTTTGACGAGGCAACATTGACAATCGAGAAAGAGTTTCATAAAGTTGCCATTGCATTAAGTTATGAATATCGTTTTGCACACTCATATAGCAGAAGTGTTTGTGAGAAATACGGCTATAGAAAGTATGTGTTACTGTTATTTCAGTTACATCGAGTATACACGCCTGGCTGCCAGTAGCGGAATTTTAAAATTAAAATCCCAGCAAGTTCATACTGCAACCCACATCCAAACCCAGTACTAATTCTAACCCTGACCCTGACCCTGACTTTAACTCTATCCCTATCTTGTGAGTGTGTAGAGGCTTAACGTCCCACTTGACACTTTATTGGTCATTTTGGGAATGATTTTTACAGGCCAGATGACCCAACCAACAGTGTCAAAGCACTGAAAAAAGCCAGTTTGGCCACTGAAATAAGCCTATCTCTATCCCTAGCACAAAACCACACTTCTTACCTCAATTCTTAGAAGAAGTCGAAACTATACAGTGATGTGCTCTCAAATATGCAATGTAAACAACTCACAACTGTCACATGGTTACAGCAGCAGACCAGTCATGAGGGCCAGCAGATTACCAGACTTAGAATTTTTCGGTCTTTTGCTATCAGCAGCTGGGATAGTATACACTACATTTCAGTTAAGATGATTTGTGAAATTTTTTCACATAGGTTACAATAAAAAAGGACTGTTATATGTGTGTATTTGCATTAGTGAAAACTTGGACTCGGAATTGCTTTGACAATTGCTGTGTATCATTCGCACAAATGCTGTTTACGCAGACTCCAGTTTTGGCCAGATCTGCATATTACTGCACACCATTGCTGCTTTTTAATGCAGTTAATAATTACCAGTTCACTTAATTGGTTTACATCGGACATTGTGATTAGTGCTGTGTGGTAACATTACAGTGAAATTGTACTGTTCCGGGCTGTTCATCTTCAGACTACACAGGAGCCATCTCAGTTGAAGTATGAGGGCGAAATCACGTTGTACAATCTACGTTCATGGATCACTGAACATTAGTACGTGTCGCTTGTTACCTACTTATTTAAACTGTAACATATCCAATGTCCACAATGGTATGTTGGAAATCACGTTGTACAATCTACGTTCATGGATCACTGAACATTAGTACGTGTCGCTTGTTACCTACTTATTTGAACTGTAACATATCCAATGTCCACAATGGTATGTTGGAAATCTGTAATAAAATGTAAGTGCTAGTACTGTAAACATATCAGTTGTATCTATTTTCTTACTCTTGTCAGGGCTTGCTGCAAATTTTTTTAGGCGAGTTCCTTTGCCTTGTGAACTACTATAGTGTTAATAATTATACTGAGACTGCGAGTAACATATTTGCCATGTATTCTCAGTAAAAAGTTCATTATTTGCAACAGCTGTCTCATATTGTGTGATTATTTTAGTATAGAATTTATTATAGAATATAAAGTGTGTGCATAATCAAATCCTGTTGGTGTGTGTGTGTTGTGACACAGCCATGGCCTTGTTGGAGTACGAACCACAATGAGCATGGAGCAGTTTCGCCGGCCACTTATTGTTGTCTACTATAGACTGGATTTCACTGGAAAGAGGAAGAAGGAAACTTCTTACTGGAGGAATAGGTTTGCAATCTATACTCCTATTATTTTTATTTCTGTTATAGTTTTTTTTACTTCCATGATGTTCTAGGCAGCTTATAGGTCCAGCAGATTGGGTTTTTGTCACACTGGGGCCCTTACGCTGTGATTAGCCTAGAGGCGGTTGCCTACAGTTAGCCTAGTTCATATTGTAACACAGTG
>Ga0126335_1002499_pt1 | contig 11037 bp, 10 predicted proteins | sample OlaspJWI45metaG_FD_108409 | JGI IMG/M metagenome (GOLD analysis project Ga0126335, IMG submission 108409) | Marine gutless worms symbiont microbial communities from Oahu, Hawaii - Olavius sp. 1 OAHU.JWI-45 metaG | ecosystem: Host-associated > Annelida > Digestive system > Unclassified | place... | reverse complement strand
GCAAATGGAAACATTGGTTTTCTGATTGCTTATGCCATCTAGTTTTCAAAAATGTATAGTTTTCCTAATCCCCAAAAAATTCCCACGAAGTTGAAAATTCGAACATAAGAAACCTGACTATTACACGGTTGTGACTAAGCTATATGTTTGGCACGGTCCTTTGTCGCTGATGATTTATCAGTGCTGGCACTGTGAAGCAAACTTCGTTCCAGTGAGGGGGGTCATATGCATCCCACCCAGGGATGGTTAACCGAATTCCAGTGAGGGGGATACGGAAGTCCAGTGACCAGGACACGTCCCCCCATCATCCCATGACTGTTTTGACTCTTTAACGGGCATTGTTTTTCGTTGTCAACTTCTTGATTGTCTCATATATTTGATGAGTTTCTATCTGGTGCAGGTGATATACGATGGACGACTGACGAGTGCCATTGTCGTGCTCTATACTCCTGTAGCATGTGACAGTCAGCTGTGTCTGGAGTCTTCTCCGAAGGGCAACGTGTCATACTTTGTTCACAGTCCTCACGCATTGATGCTGGGAGATGTCAAGGCAGTAATCACCTACTCCATCTACAGCACTCTGCACTCTATCGGTGGCATTCAGGTCTGAACCATTCCGCGGGGTGTGGACTCCAGGGTTGAACAGTGCACCCATCCACTTTCCTGGCCAAATGTCGTAAAAGCCAACTAAACCAGTGTCGTGTGGATTTTCTCATCACTAACTCGTCTCTTACTCAGCAGTGAGTTCGGGACAAAAACCACAGTATGTCTAAGTCAGTCGATGAGTGGGCATGGCATTGTTGTGATGGTTCTGACGTCAAAACAAACAACTTGACAAAGAGAACAATATGATGCATACACCCTGAGTGCCTGTAATTGATCACATTCAATCAACTCTGTAGCATTTATTCACCTTACTGTCAATATTAAGTCGTCATACTTGCTTCAGCATTCAGCATAATAAACACTAGTGGGCATGGCGACCTAACCATTCACTCAGCGCTAACTTGTCATACATTTTTATCGCTGAGCTCTAAACTTACCGGCTGAAACTCGGCATACTGTGGTTTTCATTTGCTAATTCATCGCTGAGAAAGCGATGACTCAACGTTGAGAAAAACCACATGACACAGGGTTCTATTTTATTTGTGTTTGTGATAAATATTTGGAGTTTTTTTGCCTGTGTTGTATTTTGTTACTCAGTTTCAGTTGTCACTAGTGCAGCTGATTTCCTGGAAAGACACATCTCTAAAGTAACCGTTATGTCTCAGTTGAGACGTTACACTACTCGCCCACTCCTGTTGGTCAATTGGACATGACTGGCTGACAGTAAGAGCGAGCCTCATCCGCTGTCAGACTCAACTACGCCACCTTTTCTGGCGAGTTTGTTATAGTGCGTTCAGCCGTGGAAAGAAAGTTGAGCCAAATAAATGCCTACAAGGCACCTGGTCCAGATGGCTTGCCGAACTGGATCTTGCTTGACTTCTGAACTCAGCTTTCAGGTCCGGTGTGCGACATCTTCAACGCATCAGTCCAAGAAGGTACTATGCCTGCTCGATGGAAAGAGGCCAATGTGATTCCGGTACCCAAAGCTCATCCACCTCAGCTGATCGAATCAGATGTGCATCCATTCTCACTGACAGCAACACTCGGCAAGCTGCTGGAATCATTCATTGGCTCGTGGATAGTGAACAGGATACAAAACAAGTTAGATGTCCATCAGTATGGAACACTGAAAGGTCGTTCCACGACTCACAGTCTGATGGACATGCTGCATCAGTGGCATAAGGCAGTCAACGAGGGTCAGTCTGTGCAAACAGTCTTCATTGACTTTGCCAAGGCATTCGACCATGTCGACCACAACATCCTGATAACCAAGCTGATGGAGTTCCGTCTGCCAGATGCCATCATCCAATGAATGCGTTCATTCTTGCATCATCGGCGTCAGCATGTCAAGCTTGGTGACGTCGTGTCTGACTGGCTGGTGATGGATGCTGGCATGCCACAGGGATCGTACCTAGGGCCACTGACATTCGTCACGCTGGTTGACAGCTTACAAGCTTTGTCCATGACACACAAATATGTTGACGACACGACGTTGTCCGAGATCATTGCCAAGTCAGGTACAAGCCATATGCAGATCTACTGCGAGCAGTCAGAACAGGCTTGAATGAACATTAACGGCGACAAGACGAAGGAGCTGCTGATCGGCTCCATTTCCAAAGACTCACCGCCAAATCTCATGCTTTGTGGTGCGACGGTTGATCCAGTGACGACATTATTAGTAGTAGTATGTCAGATGGAAGGTATGCCAAGTTATTGCTCTGCTGGCAGTTCAAAGTAGCATGATTTAGTAGCATGAATTAATGATTTACATGAAAGCATGACATATGTATAGAGCTGCAGTTCAAATGTTGCCTATTGTAGGTCTTATTTCCTTTGTTTGGTCAACTTGACTGCGTCCAGCAAGCAGAACATGGGCAGCCGGAGACTGTCAGCTACTCTGTCTGGTATATTAGCTTACTTGCGCTTTTCCCGTGATTAGAAATGGTCACTGAATGAACTTTTGTATTTGAAGAAAGTTGATAGCTGTAGCCTGTATGCAGTGTAATCCATTTTAAGTTAATGCTGGTCTTGTGTATTTGTTGAGTGGGGCACCAGCCTAAGTACTTTTTTTCTATTAGTCTGGGCTGTAGATTGTAAGAGTACGCCGCTCCATTTCCTAGGGTCCAGATGTCATAAAGTGACTAAAACAAGGTTTTATGTAATGTGTTGTTTTCTGTGTTTCTATAAAGCCAGTTGTTTGTGTTTGTTTTTTGTGTTTTTTGTTAGTCAGTTTTGGTTTTTGGTAGCAGTGCAATGGATTGCATGGAAAGACTGCTCTCCAGCGTAGCCTATCATGTGTCATTTGGGTCATATAACCCGACTGATTGAATGTGAACTGTGATGCGTGTTGTTGTGTTTCACACAGCTCTACACTGATGGCTTTGCTCTGTGATCTGCTTGAGAGTTCGTATGGTTTACAGCAGCAGTTCTTGCAGACTAAAGGCTTTCTCATTATCAGCTACTTGCTTGAAAAGGTTAGCACATTTGTTAGCAACTGCTGTTGAATTAATACATTAATTAACATGTTGAGGATTTTGAAAAGTCAATGTTCTAATTTAGTATTATTTGAAACAGTCGTTTCTTTTGTTTGTGTTACTTGGTTTTCAGGTCATTCTTGTTGTGTGAACCGTCTCCTAAATGACCTCAGTTATGTGTTTAAGGTGATGCAGAACACTACTCGCTTACTTGCTTACTTTGTGGAATATTTGTTAATTGTGATTAACTTAATAAATTTTTAATTTCTGCTGGTTATCAGTTATTGAGTTATGTGTTGCTGATGCAGTCGTCACGGCAGCACATCACTGATGATGTTCTGGATTCCTTCCTGTCACTCACTCGTTACCTAGTGGAGCTGCCGGCAGGAGGACAGCTGTTGAAGCATTTGTTTGATCATATCTTGTTTAATCCAGCACTGTGGATCTATTCGTCTGTAGAAGTAAGTGTGCGTCTGTGAAATGAATATTAAGTGTTGAATGTGATGTAAATATCTATTTACTCATACTTGTTCTGTGTGGGCTCTGGGACGTAGACTGTAGAATAGGCCCGGTTTGTTTCCTAGCTGGGTATCTTATAATTTGACTTAACCAGGCTTTAGCTGTGTTTGATTTGATCTTCTATTGTGCGTAGTTTGTTTAGTTGTTAGTTTCAGTGCAGTTATAGTTAGCTGGATTGTTTGATTGTGTGCCTAGTGAGACTTAAATTCCTACTAACTATCATAACTATAATGTTAACGCTGGATGTTGTATGTTGTCATGTCATTTGCAGGTGCAGCGACGGCTGTACACATATCTGTCAAATGAATTTATCAACGACGCGCAGATCTACAGTAACATTCGCCGTGTGAGCTCCGTCATTCAGACACTCCACACCATCAAGCACTACTACTGGGTCGTGAACCCGGCACACCGCAGTGGCATTGTTCCCAAGGGTACTGGTTAGTATGTATTGTGGAATGAAATTAGTACGCTGCTAGTAACCAAGTTTGCAGCCAAAGGTTTAATTTGGTTCATGCAATCCGAGTTAACCTCAAGGCAGATGTGAGTTAGTTACTTAGACTTAGATCCTCCCACTCCTGCTGGAGTATTGGTCAACAAGGCTTTTCCACTGACTCCAGTCACTGGCCACTCTGTGAACACCACTCCAGCTGACTCTAATCTCCTGTAAGTCTTCCTGGAATGTCTGTCGCCAGGTCTTACGTGGACATCCTCTTCTTCTGTTGCCTGCATCAGGTATCTACTGCATAGCCACATGTGCCGGTCTATCCAGTGTCAGTGTCAGTCTTCTTACTCTGACAATATTGCCAAGGTCTTCCATCCCAGTCTTCCTCAACAACTTGTCATTGATGTCACAGATGTTAGTTAACTGGTGAATTAACCATGCTTGGCGCAGGCGTCACATATGTTCTTAGCTCAGATGACCTTATCATGTATAGTGCATCGCTGGGTGTGTGTCTGTCTGTCTGTTGTCCAGGGTGTCAGGAGTCATAACCACTTGACATCGAGATTTGTAATCTTACATGCAGACTGCAGAGACATACTGATGAACTCTAATTGCACACCGAAAACTTGTTCACACTAACCTACTCTAACGAGCTGAGCATCACTGCCCATGGGCTGCTTCTTTTCGGTTGTAAAAGCTGGACATGTGTCTGTATGCTATTTGTGCTTGTCAGATGGTCCACGTCCGAGCCAGACTGACATTGTTGAGCTACGGTTTCTTATGCTGGAATATGTGCGCCAGCTGGTACTCCGCGGCTCCGGCGTTCAGGATGACGAACTTCAATCAATTTTGAACTTTCTCACTACCATACATGAGGTCTGTCACTTGGTCTTATTGCTGTTCTGTCTGTCACAGAATTCTCAACTGTTTAGCAGTTACAGATTGTTACTACCATTCACAACGTTGGTCAGACTCTTGAGTTGCAAGACTAGATCTGCTTCACTTCCCAGCTGGATGACGACAGAGGTTACTAAACCAGTGTTCTGTGGTACTGAGTTTTGTTTTTTCTTGCACTTGTTTTAGCTATGGACAGCTTTGGTGCTTTTTTTTGTTTTGGGCACATGTTTTATAGTGCTAATTAGCTTTTCTGTTGTCAGTACAATGTGCTATCAGTTACCGGTAAAGTGTGATCTCCGAAATGATCTATAATGTGTCAACTGGGACTTTGAAACCTGCTATTTACTAATGTTGTTGTTGTTGCTGCTGCTGCTGCTACTACTACTACTAATACTAATGCTGGCCATTTTTGTATCCACCACCTGTAAAGGCAAAATACGCGATATGTAACTCAGTTGTGATGTCTGTCTGTCTGTCTGTCTGTAATCGGAATGCATGGAATGTGTGGGCAAAGAGCCTATAGGCTGCACAGGCCAGCTACAGTGGTGCAGCTACTCGCCACACCCCATGACATCACAAGCTATTATTAGTTCGGGCCACACAGACGTGAACCTTTCTGGCAACTGGCTACTAGTTAAAAATTTAAGTTGTATGTTGTATATTATGTAGGATGAAAACTTGCTGGACGTACTTGATTTGTTGGTTCACCTCATGTCGGAGCATCCGGCTTCCATGGTGCCTGCGTTTGATAGAAAAGCTGGCATTCGGTACGCTTCTTGTTACGTTTATGTTTTTGTTTCTTCTTTGTTTTTCTGCTGTTTTCTGCATATTCATGACATGTTTTCTCTCGTTTCAGATGTCCTGGATCCATGTTTTTCTAGCTAATGCTGACTGTTTTACATAGGTTCTGTTTTTAGGCTGCATCGAATGCATGAGATACAGACTAAAGTTAGCGATGTTCGGGGTGTCTGTCCGCCAGGCTGTTCGTCCGTCATTCTGTCTGTCATGCGGCTTCACTGTGTGGGGTCATTTGGTGCAGCCTTTGCCAAATCACTTTGGCCTCTTGTTTATGTCATTCTGTTTTCTTTTCCTGCTGCAAGTAGCTTCGCTTGTCATTTTTGTTGTATAATATCTGTCTGAGAATATGCCGTATACAGTTATACTTCTTACATTGAATCGTTATCGATATATTAACACGTCAGTATGGCTTCATTCTTCATACTATTTCCTTTTTTGTCAGAATTTTTTGTTGATGTGTATATTTATTATCGTATACTTTATCACTCAAAGCCATTTATTTGTGATAACACTTTTGTTGCATGATGTTCTTGGCAGCTTACAGGTCCAGCAGATTAGGTTTTTGTCACACTGGAACCCTTACGCTGTGCTTAGCCTAGAGGTGGTTGCCTGCAAATCATGTTGTAACACGTTGGAGTGGTTCTGGTGGGATTGTAGCCTATCTCAGTGGCCAACTGGCTTCCTTCAGTGCTTTGACGCTGTTGGTTGGGTCATCTGGCCTGTAAAAATTGTTGCTGAAATGACCTGTAATGTGTCGAGTGAGACGTTAAGCCTCTGCACACACACACTTTGTGATAAGCTAGTATGATTCATTACAAGACCATTGAGAATGTATACTTGTACGTGTATGTCTATATTGCACTGGCTGTGATATGATGGCATCTGATTTGGCCTGTGTTTTCATCTCTTGCAAATACACTGTTGTAAGCATTGCTGTGTTATTTGTTGTGTGGATTTTCAGAACGGTATTCAAACTGTTGGCCTCGGGAAACGAAACCATCCGTATACAGACGTTAAAGCTGTTCGGCTTCTTCATTATGAGAAGTACTCATAAGTGAGATTCAGTTGTTATCTTTCTGTTAATCTTTGTGTACCTTTTGTTAGTTATGAAGGATAATTTTGTACAAAACTGTTAACTGTTTCTGGTAATTACGATTATGCCAGTGAATTGTGTGAGTTAGTTAGCAAGTAAGAGTTTTCCATCACATTCAACACATAATACTAGATTGTACCTGGTTGAATCTTTTCAGGCAATCTGTTGCAGTGGCACTGACAGTCAAACTTACAGCAGTCAAGAAAGATTAAAAAGTCAAAATAATTAAGAAGAAACATGCTAAAACACACAAGAGATGTAACGGACTCTAGTTCATGTGCGACAGTTGTTCATGTGAGTGTCTTTGGTGATAATTTATGCTGAGAAGTAGCTACTGGTGTGAGTTTATCTTTGCTTGTATGATAGACGCAAGCACGATGCAATGATGCCACACAATCTGTTCTCACTGATCACCGATCGTCTCATGCTGAATTCAACTGGCATAACATTAGCAACTTACAACGTCCTTCTTGAGGTTTGCCGTAATATAGTATAAGCATTCTGGAAATATATGCGAAATTCTAACATTTAAAAGTAGGTCACGTGACTTAGATTATGCCCCCCTTTGACGTACTTTTATGCTGCTTATCTTCTACTTCTTACAGTCTTTCTACTTGCTAAATTTGAACCGTATAGATTTAGCCATTTGAGAGATATTTACCGGGGTCTGTAAATTTAAAATGTAGGTTGTGTAAACTGGGTCACGTCCCCTCTGACCTATTTTTGCATGTTTTCAGAATTACTCCTTATAGTCGAAGTTAAAGTCTCTAGCTTTAGCCTTTCCGGAGATATAAGGATTGCAAATATTTAAAATTTGGGTGCTGTCTGCCATGCAATTTGACCGGATGTAGATTGTGACAATTTCGCAGCTTCCGAGGGGCCACAAAATACCAGCAGTTGAAATTTTAGCACAGTAAGCTAACGCACGGCTGACTTATTGACGATTTAGCAAATTTCTCGTTTATAAGGTGCCCCCACTCTAGATTCTTAATCTCAGAGTTGGGTGGACAGACCAGCTCCAAATTTTTAGGGAACGGGATAGTCATTGGGATTTCAGCTGCATGTTTTAAGATTTTCCACATTTTGCTTCCTTTTGAAATGAGGGTGACTCAAGTGTGAATTTTGGGAAAAATTGAGGTTTAATTTGTCATATTTTTACCTCCTGTAAAAATTAAGGGAGGGGTGGGTGAGAAGTCTAAAGTAGATATTTCAAGCACGGCCTAGGACCAAACTTCTGAAATGCCTTTGACTTGAGGGCTGCTTGACAGGCGGGTAATATGCCTAATTCAAATCGACCATTTTTGGGGGTGCACCCTATCTCCCGCGTGGATCTTGGAGTTGGTGGGATTGAGCTTTACGTTGTCTAGGTGGTGTTATAGGCCATAAGTCGTAGTTATCAAGGAATGTTTTAGATTTTTGATCAAAGGGTAAATTTGGGCAAAATTTGTTTTTTTGACCCCCATGTAAAATTGTGGGAGGGATTGGGCAAATATCTTGGCTGCTGTTTAGGCCAATCATCTGCACATTCTATGCATTTTTCAGAATTTTGATATATCGCTCCTTTTGAAACCACAGCGCTTGGAATGCAAGTGGTGTCTAATATTGGGGCAAAATTTGCCCACTTTTTGACTTGCTGTAAAAATAGGGGAGGGCCGGTGGTGATATCTGTGGGAATTTTTCATGCGACACCTAGGTTCTAAGCGTGGGTATATTTTTTACCCGGCGGCGATCGACCTTCTGGTCACATTAAGGGCGGGTGACTAAAAATAAGCTCAGAGGTAAAACATATAGCCTCCGGCAACTGAGTTGTCGGCGGCTAATTATGACAAATGGAGATGCTGTGCTCTTCTCCATGTCTGGAGAGATGTGCTGGTTTAAGAAGAAGACGTGTACTGTCTGATTACCATCAAAAGTTATTGATGTTTTTGAGAGCAATGCAGTCAGTGAATTAATGCTATCTTGTTGTTTACTGTGCATGTGAAGATTTTGACGGAGCATGTCAGTAGTAAAGTACTGACTGATCAGCATTTGGAACTGGATTCAAATGTGAAACTGGAAAACCCACGTATGTAACAAATGTACTCTGTACTCATTTTTTGTATCTGATGGCTGTTGCTTTATGTGCTGTTTTATCAACTACTAGTGATTTTGCTTGCCCAATTGGGCATTACATAGGCAGCCCATTCCCCATCTTTTGCCCACCCAAGGCCCCCACTTCCCATATTCATGCATATGCATGCTGGCCTGTCAGCACCAGCACCTCCTAGGCTCAGGCCTGCCTATTGCTGCCTGAGTCTGTCCGTATGTCTGTAGCTGTAGCCTGCCCAGTCCAACTTGCAGTGGTGAGTGGCTGCCTGGTGCTGCAGGATACGAAAAATGCCAATTTTCTGGCCACCCACCCATGACCCCAGATTTTTTTGCAGCCTGGGACGCCCTGGAGCTATACTGAGAATCTGGAGGCACTCATCCTTCCTGTTCCCAAGTTATAAGTGAACAGACATACATACATTGAGACACACAAACAGAATTGTTAGTGGCCAGCATTTGAAATTTTTTCCATCATGCACTGCGCCCTGCGAAAACAATTGAACAGATCAAGATCTTGTTTGGTGTGAAAGCTCTTGGGTGGGCTCTAGCCCCATTGTGTTACATGGGGGTCTCTCTGGCCCCATTGTGTTACATGGGGGTCTCAATCTTCTTACAGGGAGGGAAAAGGCACGGGGGAAATTTTGCTCATTGTACACTATACATATAGGGATTTTTCAAGTCATTCACAAGATGGCGCCACAGTCAATGTGGCCATCACTAAATTACTGTACCGTAGCCACTTATATTATGTTTAAATTATGTCAGTTTTAGGCCGCATTGAGTACAAGAGATGCAGACTCGGTGTGTCTGTCTGTCGCAAGGGTGGCTGTGCAAAAGTGGCTGAACGGATCATCGTCCTGTTTTGGGGTCTCAAGAAACGTATTAAATGGGGGATCCCCATCCCCAAGGCAATGGGGAGGAGGTTCAGTGCAGTCTTTGCTATATTACTTTGGCAGCTTATTATTATAGCTCGTGTATGTGTGTGTGTGTAGTTGTGCTGAAAGTGATAGCAAGCCTGATCCGTCAGTCACGTCAAGATGATGTTACCATGGACGTCAAGAAACTCTTTCTTACAGACCTCAGCAACTTCTGTGTCAACAGCAGAGAGAATCGCCGGTAGACATTTCTTCCAGGAAACTTTAGTTTTTAGGCTGCGTCAAATACGTGAGATGCTGACTATTGTTACCGATGTTTGCGGGGTCTGTCTGTCAGTCTGTCTGTCACACGGCTTGAATCGGCGATGCTGTTGGTGTTATTTTGAAAATTAGGGTTACAGCAGAGATTTATATCAGACTCTTTGTACTTTACTATGGCTAATGTGGATATGGTATGGTTGTTAGGACGGTGCTGCAGATGTCAGTCTGGCAAGACTGGCTCTTCTCAATGGCATATGTCTATCCCCGGAGTGATGAGGAACAGCAGGTGACAGAGCTGGTCATGGCATTGTTCCGCATGCTGCTGCACCACGCCATCAAGTTCGAGTATGGAGGCTGGCGTGTGTGGATCGACACTCTTGCTATACTCCATTCCAAGGTTGTTGCTTCTTTCAGTTTGTTTTTTTGTCCCATGTGAGCTGTAGAATAGGTGCACTTTCTGCCTCTGTAGTGTAGAAATCCCCAGTTTCATTGGGTTGAGTTCTTTTTATATTAGTAGATTTTGTATGTGTTTATTGGCTTTTTCGGCTTTTTATTGTCGTAATTTAGTTGCGGTTGTAACTGCTCTGGTTACATTTTGCTGTCGCTGTTTTAATGCGTTGGTCTTTCAGAACACGCTTTTGTCATGTAAGTGTGCTGGGATGTTCTGCGTGGACCCTGGATCAGGTTTTACACCATCAAGTCTAAGGCGCTTTGTCTGTCTGTCTGTCCACTCATAACTCTGGAATGGGTAGGGCGATTGTCTCCAAATTTTCAGGGTAGCTCCAGGGTGCCTCGGGGATGGTTTTTGGCACAAAAAATTGGGGGGTCGTGAGTAGGGGCCAGAAAATTTACACTTTTTGGAGAGTGAGAAGGGTTGACTAGGGTGTTGGGTTTGGGGGTTGGCGGTGTAGAGGGTTGGGTGGAGTCAGAAAATTACACTTTTTGGGGTGAAGAGGGTTGACAGGGATGTTGGGGTTGGGG
>Ga0126335_1002498_pt1 | contig 11037 bp, 9 predicted proteins | sample OlaspJWI45metaG_FD_108409 | JGI IMG/M metagenome (GOLD analysis project Ga0126335, IMG submission 108409) | Marine gutless worms symbiont microbial communities from Oahu, Hawaii - Olavius sp. 1 OAHU.JWI-45 metaG | ecosystem: Host-associated > Annelida > Digestive system > Unclassified | place... | reverse complement strand
ATGTGCTCATGCGCTATGATGCGCGGTGAATCGTGAATCACTGATATGCCGTAATATTACTTGCTTTTAACTTGTGATGGATCTCGTTTTTATGTCATGACCTTGACCTTTGACGTCATGACCCTCAACGTTTGTAGTGCATCAGCTGTCACGTGACCAAACCATGCATACGTCGCCAGCCCCCTAAAACTTTCTTTAGGCCATAACCGCCAGAACCGCCATTCCGAAATTCAAAACACGCATTATCCTGACTGACAGACCGAAATATTTACCGTACGCCGTCCCAGCACTAGTTTCGACGCAGGAATACGCAACACCGTCAAGTTGACGTACCGTAATACTACACGACCGACACCTCATTCGAGACAGCTATAGCCGCCAAAAGCGACACCGCTGCGGCACCTACGTCGGACATCGCGATCCAATGTATCTCGACCGGGTACCGACTGTATCGCCGCTATAGCTGTCTTCACTCTGACACTCACCTTGCGGCGCAAGGCTGAATAAACACTCAGAGGCAAAACATATAGCCTATGGCAAAGTTTTGCCGGCGGCTAAAAAGAAGAACCGTCGGTAAAATATATAGCCTCTGGCAACTAAATGAGGATACAGAAGATGAACTGACATGAGTGGAATGGAGTGAATGAGGAAAAAGCTGAGCTTCAAAAGGCATATGAAAAGAATAGGAAAGTTTCACGAATGTTGTTATCTTAGAAGTCTGGCCACACCACTTGTATGCACTAATAACTTGTACGTCGTGGAGCAGTAATAGCATATCATTATTAGAAATCTCCTGCAATGAACAAATGACAATTAGTAGGTGCTTTGCAGACTGCTGTTTGTTGTGGTAACTTCACAGATAGCTGAAGGCCCCAACTTGGTAGGTTGTTTGCATCGTAAAACTCAGTTACAAAAGATGTGTGTAAGTGTGTTGAATGCGTTACCGACCTGCATTTTCCTTCGAGGAAAGTGACAGGGCAGTAGCCTCGCAGCTCAATCGGTTTTGGAAACATCTGCTTTGCTTCCGCAGCTGTTCGTCGCCTTGGCAACTGATCAGGAGGAGGGAGTGCGTAAGGCGCCCGTGGAGCCACGTACTTTTCAGCATCCTCAAGAAATTTGGTCAGCTTTTCGGGACCGTCTAATTTGTAGTATAATCCTGCAAACATTGCAAGTATGAATTAGAAAAATTCTGCGAAATAATGCAAATCAACGTGCAGAGCACTAAGGGGTCGTCAGAAGAACTGTGGCAGTGAACGCCGTCTATTTTAAGAGAGTTCACACCAGGCCTGTAGCCAGAAATTTACCGCGGAGGGTTTACCAAAGTGAAGTTTCACTAGACAACAACCAACTGTCACTAGCGCTAAAATCACATTTCAACATGTTTACTCAAATAACAACACGTCACTGCAGACGGAGTGGTAAACGGCGAAACGTTTCAACGATCGCGATGTATGTTTAACAATGGTTACTTTTTAGGGGGGTGGGTTAACCCCAGAACCCCCTCCCACTTGGCCACGAGCCTAGTCTGCACCCATCCCCTTTCACACAATGCAACATATCATAAATAGCGAGTGTTCGGAGTGTTGTCCTTTAGCTCTGACAAAGGCTTGCTTGCTCCACTTGTCTATCGTCTTGCTAACAATGATCTGTTCAAAGTCAGTCACATCCACCCCTTTTCACTCTCCTTCCGACCGTGAATAGAAAGGGCATTAACTCCCCATTCTAGTCTACACACGTGTCGAGTTTCATTTTCTATTTTTTGGAGTCAGCCCCACCCCCACTCCACCACAAACGACTGGCATCGACCCCCTTCTAGCAGCACGCCAAGTTTCAAATTCCTCATGTTTGTGAGTTGGGAAAATCACAAGGAATCCCTTGTGGGAATATTCCCATAGAGAAAGTGTTGTTAATTAACACTTCATAATATTTATCATTCGTTTAATTTCATCGCGTAGAGCGTCAGCTCTATCTGCTGGTGAACAACGCACGTTGCGCGGCCTAAACATTCGCATACAAAGTTTGCTCATAAGCAAAGTGATTCAAATACAGCAGCAACCGCAGACAGAGATAAGATGACGGAATTATTACGAAGATCCATAGATTCTCGTCGCTTAATGATGCAGCAACTTCGTCGGCTTAGTGCAGCTTACTATGTACTCGTAAGCAGATACCCACGCAGTATGGAATCTGGTGTCTCGGCGTATGCTTTCAGCATACGGCGATAGAAAATACTGCAAGCATTGTTCTCAAGGGCCCACCAGGATTAGTTTTTTCGCTTCCTAAGTGTATCTATTATACATATACGGCTTTATTTGCATAAACTGCAGCTTCAAAAAACAAGAGACCAAAAACAAAGGAAAAAGAAAGACACCCAACGTCTCAAATGCACACCAACAATGCACAGCGGAGACGCAAGATAACACAAAAACATCGAAAATAGATGACACGGCAACGCATAAAGCAGCAAACATAATCAACCAACAACAACTATGACCCATCGAAGAACTTGGCAAAAACAGCACTGCGCAGCTGGCGCGCGGTCCGAACATTGTCACCAAATTGCATAAAAACACTATGCAACTGCCGGCATGCATCATTCGCCAACAGCATGCACAGGCTGTTTTCTGATACAGCAAACCTCTGCAAAAAGCTAGCAGTACGAATGAGTATCTGGCTTTTGGCAGGAAGAAAGCCAAAATTAACTTGACATTTATTTACCACTTTTGGCGAACCAGTCCGAAAAAGTTTCATGAAAATACCAGTTAATGTAAACTCAAATGACAAGGTTTGACGAGCCAGTAATGGACACGCCTCAACAGCAAACAGTAAAATAGGCATACACTTGCTGCGAAGCAAACTCAAAACCACCGGTTCAGATGCACAACGGCCCATTTTACTGAAAATGGCGTTAAACGCCTTAAAGAATCAGGATTTGGCACCATCAAAGCAACATCTAAGGGTGCATCCACTAGTGAAGTACACACTTAAGTGACGACATCTATTAACCCATTTGAGACGTTCGCCACTAGCAGTGACGAGTATCGCCCATTTCTCAGCAAAGCGCTTACCAAATCGAATACACATTGACTTTTTTTGATTAATGAACATGTCAAGGGCTGACAGTTCATTTTCGCAAGCATTTAATAATATCTGAAGTCCAGACACGTATGGCGCTATTAATAGAATATCATCAACGTAGAGAAAAATGCAACAACGCGTTGTTGATATACAGCAACCGATATTTGAGCTCTTAGCTTTATCCACGATGCCGTCAATGAATACAGCAAATAAAAACGGAGAAAGTACACCTCCTTGATGAACACTAGCAGTTAAGCTGTAGAACGCTCAAAAGTGACCGTTCCAACTGACACACGTAGCGGGAAAACTCTGAACCAAAGTTCTAATATAGTTAACAGCTGCACTGGAAAATTTTGGTGCATTAATTCAATAAGCAGGGTGTAATGATTTGTACGATCAAACGCTTTTGACAAGTCAAGTGTACACATATTGACTGTAAAACCACTAGAGATGTACCTTCCTGTCACTTGTCTAACGGTATATATCGGTCTGCCAGTACCTGTTATAATTAATAGAGAGCTGTAGTCTATTATATCACCACTGATACAACAAAGTGATGGGTGCTATTGAATACAAAGTCATTGTATAGTACATACGTCCCACATGCATGGAACAGTAGTTAGTGTTACCAGTCTCGATGGCATTGCAATTAAAATTGTTCTCCGTACTCGACTAGCATTTGGGACCTTATTAACTGTTCAAAACATTTGTTGTATGCCACTGAATGCCTCCAGCTTAGCTATACGGCTATCATAAAGCTTAAATCTGCCTGGTTCTGTGCTTTGTCTAAAATATTTCATGTGGAGGGCAATGATGTTGATTTTATTAGTGAAATGTGTGAACGATATTGTTTTGAGACTGAGGTTGCTCATAGGCAAGACAGGTTCTGTAGAAAGTTAGCTATGATGAACTCTCCGCTGTTTATTCCTTTTATTGACTCCAATGACTAGCGTTAGATTTTTTTTATTGTCTGTGTATAACTTGTACTTTTCGTATATTTTGTATTTTTGTATTTTCTTGTATCGTGCTGCCATTCTGCCGAAATACAGTTTATATAATTACTCTGCAACGGGCATACACAGCGGCGGAAGCTACTGAGCCGCCAGGCGATGACAAAGTTCGATTTGTTGGGAAGTCGGGAGAGGGTTTAGCCCCCACTGATGGAAACTGACACCCCTACTGGATAAGAAAAAAAGTTTCAAGGGGGTCAGATTTTGACCCCCACTGGCTGTCCAAAAGCAACAGACTAAAATTTACATGTTTACTTGTCTAATTCTGTATGCATTCTTGCAGTAATGTGCAGACTTGGAGTTCTCAAGACTTGAGTCCCAGTTTTTAGAATTGGTCTTGATACCCTTGAGTCTCGGTCACAGTCTCGAAGCTCCATATCACGTATGACAAATTGACAATACGAGCAACTTTACTGCTCAGAAAACAACAAATTATATGTTAAATGCCAAGGCCTCTGCAGCAAGTATTCGACAGCAAATGAGCCTCTGATCAATGGACTACCTTACATGTAGATTTGTGACCATGCCAGGCCTCGTCTGTCAGATTTGGACATTTGGTCTGAGGTGGCACGCAGCGACATATACAAACTGTTGCATCTGCTGCCAGACAGGGTCTTCTTTGAAGTACTCTCCACTTGCCACATCCGCTCTTGTGGAGAATATTTTTAGCAACAGTGGTTTGCTGATAAAGCCAAATAAATTGGTTACTAAGATGTTTCCCAGTCGGTGTTTTGCATTGCAGTAATTAGTAGTAAAGTCTGATGCTGCTGCACAGTGTGTGGCTGAGTTGCCCATTATGTCATGTAGAATCATTTATGCACAAGAAAGTAAATGCTAAAGGGCTAGATATTTCGATGATTAAAGATCGACCAAATTTTGGTTTCGGTTTCGGCGCCGAAAGTGTAGATTGTAACAGCCATGACACTTTTGGTAAAATTTTGGTTTTTGGTGGCTGTGATGCCGAATTTTGGCAGGCGGGCACCGAAAGAAAGTATATCAGACGTTTCACGGTTTCAGATTGTACGCGTACTAGATTAGTGTAGCTAGGGTGTTAAGGTTGTCTTGTCAATGTCACGAGGAAAAAACACAATATGGGAGTAAGCCCTCTTTAGGAAAGTAAACAATAATCCAAGTAAAGCTGAATGCTTTGAATGTGATAAAGTCCTAAAATAACGGGATGGGAAGGAGGAAGAGATAGGATAGGAGAGGGGAAAAAGGGTGACACAGGAAAATTTTCAGTCCCGAACAATGGCTCTGCCATGTACGGTACTGTCTCGAAAGCAAATTCCCGTATTTGCCTTTGCTAATCTTTATTTTGCTGCTAGGCCCAGAAAGTCGAGCGGACTACCTTTTTGTCTTAAATTGCCGCTTTGTCGGAATGCGTTTCTCTACACCTCACGGTGCACGTGATATTTGTCAGTTGACACAATGATGATTGGAAATTTTGAACTGTTCTGATCGTTAGAGAAATCGTGATCTGGTAGGCTACGTGGAAACGCGGGACTTGCTTCACTGGTGGTGACTTGCAGTAGCATCGTTCTCAACTTGGTCATCTACATGCTACGCTACAATGTCATCAAAAATACACTCGTCAAGTTGGCGAGAGAAACTGCAGCGAAGCTGAGGAAGCAACCTCCACCAGCTGCCTAATTCAACGGCTATGGGTCGATCATCCGAAGATATGTTATTACGAAAATGTGGCATGGGGTCTCTAAATTAATCTACTGTAACCCTAACCTTAACCCTAACGTTAACCCTAAACCTTAAATGCTAATTCTAATCCTAACTATAGCCAAAACCTTGAAGATGAGTTATACAGGTCTTATAAACCTTCGAACTACCGAGCAGTTACCAACTCAACAGTCGCAGTGAATTGTGCAGAAATAATGGCTTCAACAAATTCCATGCCAATATATTTGAAATACGACAACACAATTGCGAACCGACGTTAACAAGCTTAATTAATTGTCTCCATTTCATGGTTACAGGGCGAGATTACTTATAAATTATTTGCTGCAATGAGAACATTTTGCGCGAACACCACACGTGCTTCATGTAACTGCATCCACACTTATACATGGATAACAGGCCCTATATGAGACTACGAGTTACATTTGTTGTTGTGCATTTTAACACAATTTTTGTTGATTGTTGTAGGCAACAATATCTAGCCAAATAGTCGCTCAAGTGACCAAAAAGGCTGGACTTTTATTGTCGTAACGTGATTGTTGTTATATTGTGCTAGAACTGTTACAACGGAATTTTCTGACATAAATACACAAGCCCCGAGATAAGCAACTTCAAAGAAATCTAACTTTGATTAGTTATTGATGATCTTTTTTAAAAAAGCATTTGAGGAAAGTGAAAGGTCTGAGAAAAAATCTTAAATGCCAATCAAATCTTTGCACAAGCTGTTGCATACTTTGCAACACAGGTTGGGCTATAAAGTTAAACAAATTTTAAGATAATAGACTGTAACGATAAAGTTAAAGCTAATGTTGTGAATTGTCTTGTGTTGCACTAGAAGGGGTATAGAACTGGGTTTAACTTATGGACTTTGGAACGTCAGAGAACTGATATACAATGGCTTACAACTGCAGTCAACTGTTCGAGGTGGAGACTATGGGGACCCAAGAGACATTGTGTTAGACAGGGCTTCTGATCCCCCCAAAGTTATTTGATGCGGCCTTAACTAAAAACCAACGTGATATAATCCGTTGCATTTGTTCCTTATTCAACACAAAACATACCTTAGACAATTTTGAGTAAATTCTTTGGCGGCATTCCAGACATATTATGCGAGATTCAAGTTCCACACAAAATTTCATAATTTTGTACCAAAATTAAAAAAGAGTCGTGTGATGAAAAAGTGAAACACTGCCCAGAAGTGCCCAGAAAGGACAGTGCAAGAAAAACATTAAAATATACGGGTGCAACATGGACAAAAGCAGCATGAATTAACCTTGAAATTCGGCGGCGTAGGTTAGCCGACGGTATGAGGAACAGTTGACCAGCTCGTTGTCTGCCAGGCTGACTGGACAGTACTGGCCACAGTCACTCAGACGTCGCTTGAACTCCTCTGGCATTATACACATGTCCGCAATCGACGCCGCTTTACCTACATATACAGCATATCAGTCATAGTCCATGCAAAAAAAGAGAATTTTTGGTCGAACCTTGCAACATGTGGTGCAGAATTTTTCTCAACCGTCTTGGAGTCTCTAGGAGGTATATATAGATAATCCGATGAGTGCCACTATGGCACCCTTGAGGAATTTGAAAAATTGATATTCTTTGCAAGATGGTGGACCCCTTAAGCAGTGAAATGAAAAAAAACATTAATAACTCAAAAACTAAAGGTTTTTATCACACATGCTACTATTGCAAACAAATGAAAATGTTGGCACAATATATCCGAAAAAGTTGGTTTCAACACTGAAAACTGCTCCCTGATGACGTCATAGGTCACATGATCATATTTAGAATGTAAAAATATGTCATAACATCGGATTATCTACCTATATCCCTAGAAACTCCAAAACCATTGAGAAAAATTCTGCACCACATTTTGCAAGGTTCGGCTACGATTTGCACGGACTATAATGTAAGTTTGTGATATTGGCTGGCATGCTGTTGGGCTGCTCTTATTCTCGGTCTTTTTGTCGCAGTCTATGTACATATTTTGTCTGAAATTTTATACTGCATGGTATATGACTTCACTTACTGGCTCGTTGTACACTCAGGCTGGTGATGTAGTTTGGGGGTCTAAATGTCGACATGGTAAGCTTATCTGACAATCTGCCCAGCAAAAAATGCCCCCGGACATTTAGGGTTAGAGGTATTGTCAGGTTGCAGTGCAATAGGGCATATGTCCGAGGGACACGTCCAGTGTGAGTTACCTTCGGAAATTCGCTGTAGGTAAGTCTGTATCTGAACGACTGATTTCTTGGCAATCTCAACAGCAGCGTTCCAGACCCACCACTTCGAGCGGTCACCAGGAATCATAGACCAGTTATCATGCTCAGTCTGGTACCAGCTGCGTACTGCTTCAACCTCGTTGTGCCAGGCCGCAGTCTTGATAGTGAATATCTCTGCACTGTCGTGTAGCGGTAGAGCTCTGTCGCACACAAACACCAATAATTTTTTGCCACCCGACGCAGTGCATTGGCGCGGCGTTTGCTATGGCAACATGGCTGTCTGTGTGTCTATCACGTTAATATATTGTGCCCAAACAACTGAGTCGTATAATCACATGACCTTCATCAGATTGTAGCCCAGCCATTCTAGTTTTTCCATTCCAAATATGAACCCGATAGCTCAAGGGAATCCTCCTCACCAATGATGTTAAATGAGACAGGGTAGGTAAAAGTCGGAAAATCAGGCCAATAAATTGCAATCATTCACCAGAGGGCAGCGTCTGGCGGTATGTCAGCGATATCTGAGTTTCTTGTTTTTATTACTGGCAGCTTGAAGAACTTGTTTGGAGAAAACTTCGTTCTCCAAACTAGTTCTTTGGTACCATGCCAGGAACAAGAGTAGGCTACGAGGAAGACCATGTACAGCTTGGCAAGACAACCATAGACAGGGCTATCGTTGGTGGAAGCAGTGAGGTCAATGGAGGACCGTTGACAATAGAGGAAGCTTGTCCACGATGCGGCCAAACCTTGTAGGCTCGTACCGCCGAGGAGGGTTAAAGAACAGAACAAAACAGCTTCAGCTGGGAAGCCAAAGACAAGTAAGCTTCATTGCATTCACGGATAAATGCGTGGGCCGCAGGTAAAACTGTGTGATCCCTTGACGACACGTGCCATACCTGAGCGCTTCTGTGATGAGGTTGCCCCATAAAGAGGCGCTGCACAGTAATACAGCTAGTTAATCTGTGTGTCTTACCATCCCTCCAGCTGGCAGCCATGGCCTGCTGCAAAGTAAGGTGCACCGCCAGCCCAAGTTTTAGCCCGTCCTTACCACCCGCCCAACGGCAACGGCGTGTTACTACGTTTCATTGTGTCTGTCTGCGTGTTCTCTTGTTTGTCTTTGTAAGCACTGCAACTTTCGAACACCTTAAGATAGAAACTTATAGGTATTTCTCCAGAATAGACAGAGGGTCTACTAGGTAGTCTACTAGGTATTCTATAGCTTTTACTGACTTCTGATGACGCAACAAAAAAAGAAAAATTGAAACCAGAAAATCTATGACAGGCCCATAATTATGCATCTCGTGTGTTGGCTGATAACGCATGGACAGACGGACGGACAGCTTGACCCAAATTCATACTGTGTCTTCAGCCTATAAGCACACAGATGCATAAAAAGCACCATTAAGTCCGAATATTTGGTGGTGCCACCTAGCGGAATTTTAATATGTTTGCTGCTTTAAAAAACAACAGAATATTGAATAAAATATAAAATAAGTAAAATCTGCATGTGAATTTCTGCACCGGTCATTGGAATATCTGTCAGCCGTGGCGCGGTTAGCACAGTCTCGAGCATCAATCTCGAGCTCAATGATGCGGACTGGGATAATGTTTCTCTGTTCCAGCAGCAGAGCCTGGGTTTTTGTCAGTGGATAACCATCCAGCACGTAACTACACAATATGCACTACAGAGTTCATTGACAATAACATGGGATTTAATTAATAATCTTCACAGTAATAAAAACATATGTAATAGCAGCCAGTCAGTCAGTTGTTTCCTACAGCGTTTGTGCTTTCTTGCGCTACTTCATTATTTTAACTTCCGTTCAGATTCTACCTTAATAATATTTTATGCAGGATTATAAGGCAGTTGTCAGTGCCAGTTATCAGAGTTTGCTAAGGAAAATGTAAAATTTCTTCAGGGTGTCTAAAATCTAACCCAAAAAATTTCCAGAAAGTACATTGCCAGGAAAGAGTTTAACCAAATTCGGCCTCATCACACATACCCACGCGTTTTGCACTTCATGTCAATGAGGGCGATCTCGAGAGCATGGACAGCCAGCTCATCTGGTACTGCATAGCCTTCATGGAGGTAAGAGAGAATGCACTGTGACAGTTCAGTCTTGGGTTGGGTGTCGAGTACGGTACGCAAGGCTTCACCAATTGACAACCGCACGGCACTGTAGTCCGCCACAAATCGCCGTGCCACTGACAGACAACGCAGACACTGCACTACATCAGACTGCTAACTTGCTGGTTCAATATTATTAATAACAATTAATAATTAAAAAATGACAACTGTGCAGCATTTTAATTCTGTCTTTTTGCACTACTTTTTTCTGTTTGATGATCAGGCAAAGTATAATGTTCATCTCCAGCCGCACGCTGTTTTTGTAGGTTTTAAAGTCATCCGGACTTTGTTCTGGGTTTTTAAAAAGACAAAAAATAATAACAATAACTGTGTTAACACAAGTGATTTGCTGTTTTTGTCTTCATTTTCATTTAAATTTGTATTCTTAGGCCTTTGGTATGATCTCATAACTCAGAAACACTAAAATGACAAATGACTATATAGAAACAATATTTATTGTGCTATCAGGGTGTTGGTAATGTGCGGAATTGCGGAAGGTGGAAAGTAATCTGCGGAATGAAAAGTGCAGAATGTTGATGCGGAATGGTGGGTTAAATGCGGAATGCGGAACGCAGTTTATATTGCTGTCGTTTTAAGTGTAGACAATTATGCTTTAATACTCCAATAGGCCTAAATGTAAAGAACACGAAACACAATAAATGATAGCTACAAATTAATCTCACAGTTTGAATCGCAAAGCATTGGGCCTAATTCAAATTGTCATCGTTAATAAACGTTTATAAACGTCATTGTCGTTTTATATGTAGACATTTATGACAGGAACTTTACTCATTGAAAATTAAACTGTGAACGCATTCCGGTGGGCCTACAACCGCTAATCACATGTACAGAAGTTTTTTGGGCAGTTGCGTCGCTTACGTCGTACTCGACTCGGTCTACTCGT
>Ga0126335_1002497_pt1 | contig 11037 bp, 3 predicted proteins | sample OlaspJWI45metaG_FD_108409 | JGI IMG/M metagenome (GOLD analysis project Ga0126335, IMG submission 108409) | Marine gutless worms symbiont microbial communities from Oahu, Hawaii - Olavius sp. 1 OAHU.JWI-45 metaG | ecosystem: Host-associated > Annelida > Digestive system > Unclassified | place... | reverse complement strand
TTGTTTTACCATCTGGGTACCTCCTGTTTTTGGTTTTAGTTGGTCCTAAACCCAATTATTACAGGGGACCCAGATGGTTTTTCAATTATTATTTTCTAATTCATGCAAGATCGAGGTATTAACCAAGCTGAACAATAAACCGGCTTCGGCCGAGGCCCTCGCCCATGGTCTGCCATTCGATCCCAGGGAAGAAAAGCAACGACTTTTCAGTGTAGACAAACCCAAGGCTAATTTCTCCAGGGCTGCTGCCAAGGCCGGCTTTTTGTCACGTCTGCAGGAACGTCAGCTGCATGAGATTCCTTCCGTGGTGTTGCCGGTGATTCTGGTATTGAGGGGGGACAATGCCTGTGTTTTGACGGATATCTCGCATCATGATGGGGTAGCGCAGATTATTGTGCCGGGCGTCGATGAAAGTCCCATGGAAATAGAATTGGAAAAGCTGGCGGCCGAATATCTTGGCTATGTCTTTTTCATGAAGCGAAAATATGAAGGTTTCGGCCGGGACAAACGGATTACCCACAGGTCAAACAAAGACAACTGGTTTTTCGGCACCCTGATGAAATTCAAGGGTATATACGGCCGTGTAATGCTCGGTACCCTGCTTATAAATGTATTTGTCGTGGCCGGCCCTCTTTTTGTCATGAACGTGTATGACCGGATCATTCCGCATAACGCCGTTGATACCTTATGGGTGCTTGCTTCGGGTATTTGCCTGATTTATTTGTTTGATCTGGTTCTAAAATATATCAGGACCGGTTTTTTGGAAACGGCGGCCAAAAAAAGCGACATTATCCTCTCGTCAATGCTTTTTGAGCAGGCGATGGATTTGCAACTGGAAGACAAACCGCGATCGGTCGGATCGTTTACCAGCAATATCAAGGATTTTGAGGGGATCCGCTCTTTTTTTGCATCCAGTGCCATAAGCGCTTTCATCGAGCTTCCCTTTGTAATAATCTTTCTCCTGGTCATCTACTCCATAAACACTGCGATGGTTTGTGTTCCATTGGCGGTGATCTCGATTATTCTTCTCTTCAGCATGGCCATGAAGAATTCTATTTACAAAATCGTGGCCAGTACGCATGAGGCGGCCAACCGCCGAAACAGCATTCTGGTGGAAGCCCTTGCCAATATAGAAACCATCAAAGCGTTTAATGCCAGCGGTTCCATGCAGTGGCATTGGGAAGAAAGCACCGGTGACATTGCCTCAAAAACACTCCACTCCCGGAAGCGGTCGACGACGCTGTCCACCATCACGGCATTTCTGGCGCAGCTGTGTACGGTAGCCATTATAGTGCTGGGCGTTTACCTGATTAAAGCCGGAGAACTATCCATGGGCGGTCTGATAGCTATTAACATGCTCTCTTCTCGTGCGATCGCCCCCATGTCCCAGGTGATTTCTTTGCTGTCCAATTTCGAGCAGACGAAAGCAGGCCTGCAGTCTCTGAATGAATTTATGAAAAAGGAAGTCGAGCGTCCGGAAGAAAAACAGTTTATCCGCAGGCCTGAGTTTGAAGGTGAGATTGAATTCAAAGACGTTAGTTTCTGCTATCCGGATGAGCAAAAAACGGCTTTGTCAAATGTTAGCTTCCGCATAAAGGCCAAGGAAAGTGTAGGCATTATCGGGCAGGTCGGCTCAGGCAAATCCACAATCAGCAAACTGTTGCTGGGCTTTTATAAGGTCAACCAGGGAGCGGTGTTTATTGACGGACTTGATGTGAAGCAGATCGACCCGGCCGACTTGCGCCATAACTTCAGTTACGTCCCGCAGGATGTGGTCCTTTTCTCCGGAACGGTCAGAGATAACATAACCCTCAAGTCACCCCATGCCAACGACCAGGCCATTATAGCCGCTGCTGCCATTGGAAGCGTCAACAACTTTACCGATCGTCATCCCATGGGCATGGATTTGCAGGTCGGTGAAAGAGGATTTAACCTGTCCGGCGGCCAGCGGCAGTCTGTAGCCATAGCGAGAAGTTTTGTAGAGGCAGGTCCGATCGTGTTGCTCGACGAGCCCACCAATGCCATGGACTTCAATACCGAAGTGAAGGTCATTGCCAATCTTAAACGGATGACCGAGGGGAAAACGACGATCATCATCACCCATAAACCGACTATTCTGGAGCTTGTCGATCGCATCATAGTAATGGATAACGGTCGCATCATTATGGACGGTCCGAAAGAAGATATTCTTGCTAAACTCGGAGGAAAGAGTCAGTGACGCCGGATACGGAAATACGCCAGGGGCTCGCCTCCAACCAACCGACCAGGCGGACCAGGGAACGCTACAGCAGCGCGGACATTAAATTTATGAACAGCTTGAGCGCTGCTGTTCTGGCAGGTAATCCCGCCCGTTCGAGTCTGCTGCTGTTTGTCGTCAGCATCGTGGTAGTTTCGCTCATTGGCTGGGCATGCGTGGCTGAACTCGATGAGAGAACCCGCGGTAGCGGTCGGGTGATTCCATCCCGGCATATTCAGGTGGTTCAGAATCTGGAGGGAGGCATTATAAAAAAGATTCATGTGCGCGAGGGGGAATCTGTAAAACAAGGCGCGGTCCTGGTCACCATCGACGATACCGGCGCCGGCAGCTCGTATGCAGAGAGCCAAACCATGATTGATGAATTAATGACCCGTGCCGTCCGTCTCCAGGCCGAAGCTGGTATCGGCCAGTTCGTGTTTGACGATAATGCCTATCAAGATAAAACTGACCTGATCAAAAAAGAAAAACGGCTTTATGATACCAATGTTCGCCGAAAAAAAAGCGAAATTGCCGTATTGAAGCAGCGTTTGAAGCAGCGCCAGATTGAATTGTCGGAAGCTAAGCTAAGTATCAAATCGTTGAAAAGCAGTACGAAAATGATTGCCCGGGAAATCGAACTGACCGAACCAATGTATCGAAAAGGACTTGTTTCAGAACTTGAATACATTCAACTGAAACAAAAAGCCTTGGAAAAACAGCACGAACTGGACAGTGCCCAAAAAAGTACCGAGACATTGAAATCCAAAATCGTCGAGGCCGGAAATCAGATTGAAGAGTTGACAGATCGGCACCGCGGTCAAGCCCTGGAAGAATATAATCAAGTCATGGCCGAAGTTGAGCGCCTATCCCAGACGCAGGTGGCCATTGAAGACCGGGTGGAACGCACCAGTGTTCGTTCACCTGTCGATGGAACAGTCAAACAACTGTTGATAAATACGGTGGGCGGCGTGGTCCAGCCGGGTATGGATATCATGGAGATCGTTCCCAACGAAGAAAAATTGCTGGTAGAAGCCAAAATAAAACCCTCTGATATCGCCTTTCTTTACCCGGGGCAAAAGGCTGTTGTTAAACTCACCGCTTACGATTTTGCCATTTATGGCGGTCTTGACGGAACGGTAGTACATATCAGTGCGGATACGATTACGGACGAGCGCCGGGAAGAATTTTACCTTGTTCGGGTGAAGACCGAGAAAAACTATCTTGGCATGGAAGAAAATAAGAAAAATATCATCGTCGGAATGACAGCGCAGGTCGATATAATTACCGGCAAGAAAACAGTTATGCAGTATTTGCTGAAACCGATTCTGCGGGCCAAAGACAATGCGTTGAGGGAAAGATAATGGCAATTGTATACAGTCAAGATTCATGGTTGATTGAACGCTGCACCGATCTGTTCGGTGGGCCGGATGCAGTAGAACAATCGCTTGATATCAAATGGATTGAACAGCACGTGCAAAAAGATGGCGACGTGCTGATAATCGATTTGACCTGTGTTGATGAAAAACGCCTTCCGGCTGTAACCGGTCCGGCAGTGGCCCTTGCCAGCATGCCTGCCTACGAACAAGCCGTGAGACTGTTACAGGCAGGGGTGCGCGGTTACGGCAACCGTTACATGCATCAGGACAATTTATTGCGGGCAGTGACCGCGGTGAGAGAAGGGCAAGTATGGTTGCCGCCGACTATCATCAACCAGATGATTGCCGTTATCCCTCAAAATGGGAACGGTCGGAATAGACCGGACTTTTCCGAAAAACTCAGCAAGCGTGAGGAAGAAGTGGTCCGATGGGTTACCAGTGGCTTGTCGAACAAGGAAATCGCCGATGAGCTGTTCATCTCAATTCGAACGGTCAAGGCCCATCTGACCTCAATTTTTGGAAAGACAGGATTTCGAGATCGGCTGGAGCTGGCCGTTAAAATGAGACACCTTTGAGACAAGTTTTTTACCACGCAAAGCAAGCCCTGATCTCATGAAACGTCCCGGATAGGATTTTTTTTCGCCAGGGATAAGAAAGCCGCACCGTTGTCAAACGGTTGCGGCTTTTATGCTCTATGGCGCTAAGATCCTTATTCGATCGGTGTGCCGTCATCTGTAAAAATTTGAACATTGTTGTCCGGATCATTCACCGGAACGATCTGCACCTGATCGATGCCATTGGCATTGGTAAACAGGCCCCCACCTTCATGGGTCCAGTCCCCGTTGGTACCATGGATATCAAAGGTGATCTCGTCACCGTCGCCTCCGGTTACTTCGAGCACATTGTCCGGGCCGGTCATGTCAAGGACATCGTCCAGGTTCAGAGAGACCGACTGGGCGTCATTTGCATTCAGATCGAGTTTCTCGATATTTTCAATCGCCCCATCCTGCAGGGCACTGAAATCCAGAACATCATTGGAGATAAGCAGTGTGTCGTTTCCGGCGCCGCCGTCGATACTGGCATCGTTCTCGTCAAAGACGATGGTGTCCGCGCCTTTACCGCCGCTCAGGGTATCAGATCCCGCGCCCCCATCAAGGGTGTCGTTGCCCTCGCCGCCGACAAGGGTGTCATCGCCGGATCCGCCGGTCAGACTGTCATCTCCCGATTCGCCTTCAAGTAGATCATTGCCGGCGCCGCCAAACACCAGGTCATCGCCGGAACCACCCTGGACGATGTCGTCACCGGTGCCGCCATCCACGATATCGTCACCGGCATCGCCGTCGATGTGATCCTGACCGGCCCCGCCATAGAGGATATCGGCATCATCGCCGCCGCTGAGATAGTCGTCGCCGGCATTACCAGACAGTGTATCTGATCCCGAACCACCGGAGAGCGAGTCATGCCCGTCGCCACCGGAAAGGATATCGTTGCCGGCATCACCGGTAATGGCGTCATTCAGCGCCCCGCCGGCAATACTGTCGGCACCGGCCGTCCCGGAAATTTCATTGTCGATTTCATAGATTGCCAGCTGAGCAGTGTCCGACTGGCCATCGGTATCCGTAAGCGTGTAATCGACCAGAATCGGATCACTGCCACCGCCAACCGATGATGAGGGCATATAAGTTACATTGCCGACGCCCAGATCATAACCGCCGCCGGTGTATTCGATGTCCAATTGGGTCACGCCGGTAAATTGGGACAGGTCCAGGATCTCTGTCGAGTTGTTGTTCGTGGCGGAAAAAACCACCGTATCCGTTGTCAGCGTCCCGTCGCCATCGGTGTCATGGGTAACGATGACGGTAGCCTGATCCGTGTTGCCGGACTGGAAGTCATTGAGGGTCAGCACCACATTTTCGGCCCCATTCGGCAAGGCGCCGGCATCGAAAGTGACCAGGATGGCCTCACCCGAGCTCAACAGGGCGCCGTTGCCACCAACGATGCCAACACCATTCGCATTATACTGGAAGGTGGTACCGCCGGTTCTGATGGAGACACTCAGGTCAGCGGCATCGACATTGGCCTGGGAGGTCAGGTCTACCGAGTCACCGGTCACCGCCGGTGTGTAATTGTAGTAGCCGCTGCTGCGCATGGAAAAGGTCGAACCGTCGTCCGAATCAGTGACGGTCGCGTCAAACACCGGGTTGCCGTCCAGGTCAAAATCATAGCTGTAGATCCAGCTCAGGTTGCTGCCGTTGTTTCCACCTGTTTGATCGAGGCTGGTGACATCGATTGTTGCCGGCGCGTGCGGATCAAAGGCAACATTGGCCAACTGAGAGTCCCAGCCACCGCCAGAGTATCTAATATCCACCGAACCGATGCCTGAGTAGGCCGACAGGTCCACATTTTCTGCGCCGCCGGTTGTTGCCGCCTGGACGACGGTGTCCAGGGTTGCCCCGGTGGAGTCGTAAACGGTTATCGTGACCGCATCCCCGTTGACACTCTGGAAATCGCCGATTGTGAGAACCAGGTTGTTGACACCGTAGGGAAGCTCGATCCCATCAAAGGATACGGTGAGGGCCGCACCCCCATCCTGGTTATCAAACGTGGCGTTGCTGCGTCCGCCGGTAATGCCGGCGCCATTGGCATTGAAGCCGGCATTGGCACTCAGGGAGACATTGGTAGCGGCAAAGTTGGTTCCGCTGTTGATGGCCACATTTTCCGATCCTCCTGCAGGCGGTGGTGCCGGAATCGTATTGGTGCTGAGCGTCAGGTCGAGGCTGATGCTGGTGCCCTTATAGGTAAATTCGGTCACCACGGCATCGTCGACAATCTTGTCGACCCCACCGCCCTGGGTGGCAAACGGGGTGAAATCCAAACCGAATGCCGGACCGCCGTCGGTGCCCATGGCGGTGATGACATTTCCTTCGGCAGTCTGGAAGGCGCTGATCGAGTGGAGATCATCACGGGCTTCCGGTGCGTCATCAACAATATTGATCGTCGCGGTTGCTGATGACGTGTCTCCGTCACCATCGACAATCGAAAAGTCAAACTCTACGGTATCCGGTGCATTGCCATTGGGCGCACTGAAGGTGTAGCTGCCATCGGCAAAATTAAAATTAAGCGTCCCGTAGGTAAAGCCATCATCGGCATCGAGGGTCATAGTCGGACCATCAACCGCTACCGTAGCTGCTAAAGCCGGCGGAACTGTGACCGTATTGCCATCGTAGGCAAAGGTGTAATAAGTACCGCCAAGATCAAGGCCGATCGAATCCACATAGCCGGTATCGGCACCAAACAGGACATTATCGATGCTGCCATTGACATCGATCGTAATATTGCCGCCAAAGGCTGTCGGTACTGTACTCAGCAACTCGGACTGCAGCTGGGAGACATCCTCGACGATCAGGGCTGGATCGACGGTGTCGTAGCCTTTGCCCAGCGAATCGATGTTGTGAATGTAATTCAGATCGGTCAGATCGCCCGGCAAACCGCTGCCGATGCCGACCGAGTAGGAGTAAATGCCATTGGCGTTGACAAAGCCGTCAAATCCGTTGCCGACCGGCGTGCCGTCCGCGGTGACCGCTCCATCCAAGAGGAAATAAGAAATGTTCCGGGTGCCATCTGCAGGATTCTGGGAAGCGATATCCGTGGTCAGGACATTTTCAATCAGCGCGGTTGCGTCCACATAACTGGTCGAGTTGGTCAGGTTTCCCGCGCCCAGGTCATTGGAATAGGTCGTTGTATTGACGTCGGTGATAAGATTAACCGCCGTCTGCACGCTCTCGAATGTTGAGTAGGTCCCCAGCTCGTGAGCGCCATTGGCAAACAGCAGAACCGTAACCTGAACCTGGGATGACTGCTTGAAGTACGCCTCCGAGAGAGAAGCAAGGGCTTCTTTGGCCAGTTCGAGGCGAGTCGTTGCGCCAACTGCCGCATTCATGCTGGTTGAAATGTCGAGGGTCAGGACAATGTTGAAGACCTGTTCTTCAGATTCGGGCACGCTTTCAATCAGATTGTTGGCGATCGGTTCATCATCCTCCACGTTGATCGTCAACGTTTCTGAAAAGGGAATAACATTGGTGAAGTTGTAAGTAAAATTTTCGGCTGCTGCTGCGCCGCTGCTGTCGGCCGAGTTTAGCTCGTAGACATAGTCCCCGGCATTGAACCCGGGTGTCGAGTTGTCGGCATAGACGGTCAAAGTGCCAAGCGCAGTGGTTATGGAAATGACGCCTGCGGTCGGCGTATAATTCGTAGCGCCGAAATCGACACTGTCGATTGAATTGCCTGCCGCAGCATCGTTGGCAAGCAGGTTGCCGGTGACAGTCGCGGAACCACTATCTGAGCCGGTACCATCCGGTAGCGCACTTTCATAGACCGTACCGGCATCCGGATCGGTCGATCCGACGTTGATTGTAGTGGTGCCGCCGGTCGTCAGGCTGCCATCGAATACGTCATAAGTGAACTGTCCCACGCCATCGGTGCTTCCGGCATCAAATTCAAGGGCCGCAAGTTCGGCCGCGGTCAGGGTGTCGCCGATATTGACCGGTGTGCCATCGGCCCGTGTGACCGTGCCGATGGTTACGGGCAATCCGGTGACCGTGATTACCAGGGAACTGTCATCCGTATCCGGATCGGTCGGTATGGTAATGTTGAGACCATTGTCAAGCGAATCGGCAGTATAAAAACCGTTGTTGTCGAAGACCGTTGGCGCATCATTGACCGGCAGAATGCTCAGGTTGCCTGAATCGCTGCTGAAAAGGTTATTATAGGCCTCATCATAGGCTTCCACGGTAACAACCCGCGTGGACGCGCTCGGGTTATCCGATGCGTTCTCGTAGGACAGGGTGTTCAAGACAGACAGGTATTCGTTGATGTCCGCACCGTTCGTAAGGGTCAATTCCCAGTTTGTTCCACTGATCGAAACGCTTGCATTCACGCTGGTTCCAGCCGTCAGGTAGTCGAATACATCTTGAGAACCGAGGTAGCCGTCGATCCTTACGACAACGGAAGAAAGCGTACTGCTGTCTACATCAGATAATGAGATACCGGATAGGATATTTGTCGGCGCATCGTTTTCGGTATAGCTGATATCAGGTACGGCCGAAACAACCGGCGGATCGATCGCGGCATTGGTCACGTCGACGGTCACGGTTGCCGTGTCGGTCTGGCCGTCATCATCGATGATCGTATAGGAGAAGGTGTCGGTGCCCGTGAAGCCGGGGGACGGGTTATAAGTAAAGGTGCCGTCGCCGTTGTAGGTTACGGTTCCGCCCTGAATCGAAGTTTCGTCATGGGAAGAATAAACCGCGTTATCGACCAGGATGTCATTGGTCATCACGTTACCGGTCACCAGCGGCGTATCGGGTGAGGTGATGAATGAATCATCGATGGCATCCGGCGGGCCATTGTTGACACCGATGCTGCCGATCCCCTGGATGCCGCCGCCCGTCAGGTGGGCTCCAGATTGGAAATTGACGGTTTGGTTAAAATTGGATAGGTCGAGGGTGAAGGCTTCATCTCCCTCGAAAACATTCGTATCACTGTTGATCGTGACAGTGATGGTGGTGGATGTGTCGCCTGCCATGATCGTTCCGGTCGTTGCTCCGATACCGAGGTAGTCGGAACCGGCAAGGGCGCTTACATCGGCCGTCTGGTAGTCAAAGGTCAGATCGGAACCAATCGCCTGGTCGATAGAAACCGTGAAAGTCAAAGTGGTAGTGCCACTGCTCGGTTCCTGGACAGAAACATCGTCAATGCTGACGGTCGGAAGCGTGGTGATGTTCACGGTGCTAACGGCCGTATTGCTGTCATTTTGGCCATCATTAACGGTCACTTCGATATTGCGGGCCGCTCCGCTCGAGTTACCGACATTGTCGTACTGGATGGCCCGGATCGCCTGCTGGTAATCAGCCAGGGTTGCCGTGCCGGTAAGTGTGATCGTGCCTGTTGCCGAATCATAAACCCCTGCGGTAATGCCTGCCGGCATGGAACCGACGATTAACAGATCATCGGTTTCGACGTTGGTGATGGTGATGACGGCACTTTCAATGTTGGCGTCGTCGATATCGGTAATCGCTATATCGCTGTCGGCGATAGATACACCGCCACCCCCTTCTGTGAATGTGGTCTGAAAATCGGCACCCGCCGAACCGCTGCTGTCGTTCGAATCGAGATCGAGCACCGCTGGATCGTTGACCGTGGCGACATTGATGGTCGCAGTGGCCGGAGTGGTGTCTACCAGTCCGGTGTCGTCGGTTGAAGTGTAATCGAAACTCGTTGTGCCGCTCCATTCGCTATTCGGCACGAAATAAAGGGTCAGCGTTTCGGCTGCTGCCGGGTAGTCAGCGCCGGTAACTGCCAGCGTTGTCAGGCCGGCATCGGTGAAAAGGGTGCCATTGGTCGGGAGGCTGGAGAGATTAAAACTATCAACGGTGCCATCGGCGTCGCTGCCAGTTAGCACGATACTGATGGACGCAGCGTCTTCCAGGCCGTTGCCGGAGACGTCGTCGGTAATCGGTGCAAAATCATTGTCGACAAGAGTCGTTGTTATACTGTTGTTGACCGGGTCTTCAATGAGGTTTTCGAATCCGCCGCCACTGATCGTATCAATGGCTACCGTAAAAGATTCGGCTCCTTCGAGCAGCGTGTCTTCCAGAGTGTTGATGGTGAAGGTGTTGCTGCTATTTCCAGTTGTGATCAGTACGCTGGCGACTCCGGTAAAATCAGTTCCATCGGCCGCTACGCCACTGTAAGCCAAATTGACAGTGACATCGCTGGCTGCCGGGTCACTGAGGGTTAGCGTGTAGTCGGCTGTTGCTGCTCCCTCGATTACGCTTCCGGGGCCGCTCAGTGATACTGTTGCTGTATCGATGGTGTCGGTGACCGCCGTAGTCACGGTGTCGGTGATATCTATACTTTCGAAGTTGCCACCGCCATTGGTTCCCGCAATGCCCACAATAAGGCTGCCGGCATCAAGATAGGTGTCATCTGCCGGGGCCGCTACTACCGTGCTGCCCGAGGTGGATCCGGCGGCGATAGTAATCTGTGCGCCGTTATCAAGATCGATGACCAGGTCAGTACCCTGAGGGGCATTGTCCACGGTAGCAGTGTAGGTGATCGAGCCGCCCTCGGCCACCGAACCTGTGGCTGTCAGGGATACTGTCGTCGTGTCGCTGTCATCTGTGATAGCAGTAACAGCCGGCGTGCCGTCTACGGCCAGGTTCTCAAAGTTGCCGCCCGAGGCCGAAGCGATGGTTACAGAAGCACTGTTGCCACCGCTGTAAACGTCGTCGCTGGCGGTCACATCCACCGTACCGGAAGTGGTGCCGTCCAAAATAGTAATAGTCTGCCCATTGGACAGGTTCACAGTGACATCGCCGTCAGCGGCATTGGTCAAGGTCGCCGTGTAGGTAATGGTGCCGCCTT
>Ga0126335_1002496_pt1 | contig 11037 bp, 13 predicted proteins | sample OlaspJWI45metaG_FD_108409 | JGI IMG/M metagenome (GOLD analysis project Ga0126335, IMG submission 108409) | Marine gutless worms symbiont microbial communities from Oahu, Hawaii - Olavius sp. 1 OAHU.JWI-45 metaG | ecosystem: Host-associated > Annelida > Digestive system > Unclassified | place... | reverse complement strand
CACTATTTGTAGACAGGAAAGTTATTGGTCGGTTGAAGGACAATAATAAAACGGTGTCGCACATTTATTCTGTTTTATATATTTTATTTTTTCAAGGTTATAACATTTTTTGGTCGTATATACAATGAATAAGTATTTCCAAGTTTTCTGAGTACACATGTAGTAGTGTACGATATACGCTATGGTGGCGTATATAATGTACACAAAGGTAAAAATGGGTCACTGTCGCTGGGGCTAGCTAATGTTAAAATTAAAAAAATAATGGAAAAAAATCCTGCCACAGTCGACAGTAAAAAATGGAAGGAAAGCTATTAATTTTAGCTTCCTAAATGACTAGTACAAGTCACTCTACACTGTCACCGTGCCCGTAATTATACAGGAGCGGGGGCACTACAATGCGTGTGTACAATCACACAGACAAACGTTAGTAGTAACCTTAATGGCAAGGCCAAACGTGAGGTAATATGCATCCCACGCTATATCAAATGGAAGGGATACTCGCAGGCTCGAACGTACGAGGCACCTCATCTAAAGGCTGGGGACTAGGGCCCGCAGACTAAGCTACGCGGCATCCCCAAAAATAAGGTGTACCCTATGTACAAACAAAGGAACTCGCAAGCAAAAGCTGCGAATTATCCCCAAAAAGAAATGTTAATACCAACAGGGGAAGGGGGTGTGGAACGTCAGGGAGAGGTCCCACAGAGTCCCATCCCACCGTTGCCCTGGTCTAATAATAGACTGGCGATGAGCCGGCCACAAGTAGCCAACAATTGGGCATTGGAAAACACAGAACCACGACCCTTCTCAATAGCAGTAGAAGACACAACCAGAACTCTTCGCAGAGGAGAAATATAACTTCCTCATAGACTCCAAGTCATAAGTTAATGTGCCTAAAGTGTGGCTAGTTGGCTATATTTTTAAGAAAATAGTGGAGAGTTTTTAACTAGAAAATTTACCTAGCCCAATATATAGGGCTCCAAAGCCGCGGGTAGTCGTCGCGTTCGAGTCGGACGCGACGAGTCCGGGACCGACTGCGACTGGGACTCTGACTCGTCCCCTTGCTGGTTGTCTTGGGATTGCTGTTGGTCTGTCGGCGTCAAAACGTCGGGCAGGCCTCCCAAGTCGGTCTCGGAGCGGGTTGAAATCGGTAAATTACAAGGCAACAAACGGTCTACATGTACAGTCTGCCGAGAGTTTTTCACAGTGTTTTTTAAAACGACCATCAATGGAGTCTTGAAGGACTCAATTTCCCAAGGTCCTGTCGGAAGCTTTTGCAATTTCCGAAATTTCTGCCGCACAGGGGGGGGCGAGGCCAATACAGCCAAACTAGCTGTCCCTCTTGGAAGGGAGTCTGTTTGGATCTGTCGTCGTTGCACCGTTTCTGCGTCCGTGCAGACAATTTGGTGGCCTCTCGTACCCTTTGGTGGGCGTCTCTGAGGGCGTCCCGCAAGTTTTTCACAAAGGGTAGTCGTCGCGTTTTCACAAAGGGGACGGTGATGCAGTGAAACTCTTCAGGTGGACAAGCTATCAGAGTGGCAGGAAGCATCACTTCCCTTCCCAACATGGTTATATTCGGAGTGACCCCTGTGGTTTTGTGGACAGTCTTCCGATAGGCTGCCGTGACCGTTGGCAGTCTTTGTGGCCAAGTAGCTGGGTAATCTTGGGCAACGGCCTTGAGCATCTGAACCACGGACTTTACCAGCCTTTCAGATTGGCCATCGCTCTGTGGATGGAACGGGGTTGTGTGGGATTTGGTGGTCCCAACAAGCCGACAAAGCTCGTGAAATAATTTAGATTCGAAGTTTCTGCCTAGATCGCTGTGCAATTGGCGAGGAAGGCCAAATTGTGCGAAAAATCCATCGTACATGGCTCGCATGCACGTCGAAGCTTCGGCATCTGGAAGAGCAAATGCACAGGCCCACTTGGTGAAATAGTCTGTCAAAACCAAGATATACTTCATCCCATCTGGGGTTTGTGGCAGGCCTGACAAAATATCCACGGCAACCACGTCCAGTGGTGCCCCAGTGAAAACTTTCGGCAATTTGCCGTGGCGACGTGTGGGAGGGCCTTTACATTGTGCACAAATTTGGCACTCTCGGCACCATGCTATCACGTCCCTTTTCATTCCAGGCCAATAATAGGCCAACTTAAGCTAAAGGTACGTTTTCTGCGATCCTAGTTGGGCAGCTAGTGGTCCTGCATGCGTCATGTCGAAAAGTGACCGCCGGAGTCGGTGGGGTACGACCAGCTGAGCGGTCCCCTCATTCGTCACTTTCCTAACCAAACCCCATTAAGCAGGTGGACGGCCGGAACTTGTCCCCATAGATTCCTGGCTTCCAATGATTTCTGCCTCACTGTATCAGGAGGTGGGAATTGCTCATCCAAAATCCATTCCACCACCGGACCAAGGTCCGGATCCTCGGCTTGTAGCTCACGCATCTCATCATCCGAAATTTTGGGGGCGATGGCTACCCTCTGAACTCCGAGGGGTTCAGCTAGCTCATCAGCTCTGTCTAATTCAGCAACCCACCAAGTTTTGATGGCCTTGTCGAGACACTGTTTGCAAAATTGGCGAGAAAGTCCGTCCACATTGCTGTGGAGGCGACCAGGCCGATGTTCGATATCAAAATCGAACTCCGCAAGGGTCTCGACCCATCTTGCCAAAATTCCCTCTGGCCGTTTGAAAGTTTGCAGCCATTTGAGACTGTGGTGGTCTGTGCGGAGGATGATCTTGTTGCCCAACAAATAGTGACGAAAGTGTTGCAGGGCAGAAATGACAGCTAAAAGTTTGCTCCGAGTTGTGCAATAATTTCGCTGGGTGGCATTCATTACCCGTGAAAAAAAGGCAATGGGGCGCTCTACCCCATCAATGATCTGCGCCAAAACGGCCCCGGTAGCGACATCAGACGCGTCTGTGTCGAGCGTACAAGGGACATTGGGGTACGGAAAAGCCAAGGAGGTGGCCTCAACGAGAGCCTTTTTGAGGGCGTTAAAGGCCTGCTGGGCCTCCTCGGTCCATTCAAACCATGCCTGTTTCTGGGTTAAGCGAGTCAACGGCTCGGCAATTGTAGCAAATCCCTTTAGGAATCTCCTGTAATAGAAGGCTAGACCGAAAAGGGCTCTCACGTCCCGCAGGCAGTGAGGTGTCGGCCAATTTCGGATGGTTTCCAGTTTTTCTGGCAAGGGATCAATGCCATCGGCGCCCACCATATGTCCTAGAAATTTGATCTCTGTTTTGAACAGCTCGCATTTTGAAGGTTTGACTTCAACCCGGCCTCATGGAGACGGTCCAAAACTGTCTTCAGTCGCTCCAAGAGCTCCTGAGAAGTGCGAGCATAGATTACTATGTCATCAAGCTAGCACAGACAAATATTCCAGAGGAGATCCCACAGGACGATAGACATCAGTCTGCAGAAGGAACCAGGGGCCCCAGAGAGGCCAAAAGGCATCCTGGTAAAGTGAAACAAAGCACGCCGGGTACAAAAAGCGGACCTCTCTTTGGCACGGTCGGTCAGACCAAGCTGCCAGTATCCACTGAGGAGGTTTATAGTTATAAAGTACTTCGAGTCCCTGAGGTTATCCAAGGCATCCTGGATGTCTGGGATGGGATAGGCATCCTTCCGGGAGACTGCATTTACGCGTCTGTAATCAATACAAAATCGGAAGGTCGCATCTTTTTTTAACTAGGCAGACTGGGGACGCCCACTCAGAATAACCCCAGTTGCTAGCATTTTATTAAGGATCTCATCCTCGGCGTCCCTAGCTGAAATTGGGGGACGGCGCGGGGACTGTTTGATCGGACGGGTACTCCCCGTATCAATATCATGTTGCACTAACGGACAGAAACCCAAGTCTGCAGAGGACGAGGCGAGCGTTCCCGGATGGTCATACAGCAAACGCTTTAAACCAGCAGTTATCTCATCTGGAAGATCAGTCTCCTCCAGAGTATTGACATACAGAACGTTTACGTGGTCCGGTAGTACAATATCGTTTACATTGGGGCTCGGTTTAACGACGTTAAGCAGGGGCTTCTCGTCTATTTCTAGCTCAGACGAGTCGTTTTGTGAGAACGTGACTACTAATGGCACTGCTTTAGCTGCTATAGGCAAACAAAAGTCAGAGGCAGGGTTCTCAGTCATAGAGACGTGGAGTGTGAGGTCGTCCAGTGAACAATCAAAGGCTGTTGAGTGGAGTGTGGAAGACGTAGTAGTAGTAGCAGACAATGGAGAGAACGACAGGGCGCACGGGTCGAGTAGTGTGGAGACGCCGTTGCAGTGGGCGTTAGGCTTGGAGTCGTCTGGCACACGTGCTGAGTCACCGAGGTCAGTAATAGTGGAAGTCGAAGAAGCGGAAGAGACGAGGCGGTAGTTAATCGGCCTCGGAGACTCGCACGGTGGCAGATCAAGCTCCAATGCAGTAGTGGCGGCGTCACAGATGGTAGAGTCGGGAGCCGGGGTAGCGGGTTGTAAAACGACGGACGAAACTGGAGGGTTAGCAAAACTCTGGACGTTATCCCAGTTGGCGGTAATCTTTGACCACGCACATCTGGCCTCAGTGTCACTCACAAGAACAGCAGCTGAAACCAGGTCATATCCTAACAGGAATGTCCTGACATTCTCACAGAAGTATACTGGGTGGTTTAAAGTTAAACCACATATTTCGATGGTCAACGCGATAGGTCCCCCAAGGGCTGTACGGGTACCCGCTAGAGAACGGACTCACACTTCTCGCCCTTGGTCTGGGAGTTGTCTCCCCGGAAACAAACGTTGTACAAACGAAGTACTCACAATGGTTAGTGTCCAAAAGCATGGGAACACGGACCCCTTCAACAACCATAGGGATCCGGGGGGACCGGGCAAAAACAGCTCCAGTGCCAAGATGGAAACATCCAGGTATATCAACATTATCACTACTGTCATCAGAACCATCCAAGAAATTGACAACCGGCAGGCCCCTGTCCATGATTCCAAGGTCGGTCTGCGTGTCTGTAGAGACACACACCGGCCTTAATTGGTCTGAGGGCATGCTGATACCGAAGTCGGCGGGGTCCGGTCACCCTGGGTCGGACCCCGCTGCCAGTTTGACGGTAGCCTGACGGCGTTGGTGGCGGACCTGGGGGCTGGATTCACTGACTGACTGAAAGCATTCGACCACAGCGGCCCCATGTTCTTATCATGGCGTGACGCGTGACAACCATATTGGCCACACACTTGACAGTTCGATGCTGGTGGTGGCTGTGGGGAGACGGCATTCCCCGTATGAAAACGTGAGTGGCAGCCAAAATTACCACACACGTAGCAACCACGGTTGTAGAACGGCGGTAGACTGACAGAACCCGGAGGTTGCTGATCTGATGACCCTTGACTCCAACGACGTTGACCCGGAGGAGGTTGCTGTTGGACCGGAGGTTGACGAAATGACTGACCGAACGTCGACCTCTATCTCGACCTCTAATTGTCTTCGTTGCCCGGGGGCGGGGGACGATAACTTGAGCCTCCTTGCCCAGGCCTCCATTGGTTCTCGGACGGCGACGGCGGAGAGCGTGGGCCACTCTGACGAAACGTCCATCCCGATGAAGGGGGCTGAGCACTCGTGGACCCTTAATCTCGTGGCTGACGATCTCCCCATGGCCGGGGACCACTGCCACTTCCCCGACTAGACGACTGACTGTTCTGCCAACGGCTGCGACCGGAAGAATTGTGGCCCTGGTTGCCTGACTGGCTCTCTTCCTGGTCCTGGAAGCGCACTGTTCGACCAGACGATGAAGCCAGACTGGAAGCTCCCAACGATAGGCCAACTTAAGCTGAAGGTACGTTTTCTGGACTGGGGCCGGTGATCCCTGACGTGGAGGGGTCTTTTTGTTCCCGGCACCCGTGTTGGCACTGGAGACGGGGACCTGGAGCGCGTTAACCTCCGCCTGACGGCCTTGGTCACGCTGATTCAGGGCCTCTATTACCCCATCTACAATTGCCTAATAGTTGACACTAGGGGAGGTACCCCGGATGCCAGGTTTCTTATGGGTTTGGGACAGTTCGCTAGCATCAACGAAGTGCCTGGCTTTAGAAACGCGAAGTCGTCACTAGCGGCGTGGAGACGCAAATACTTTTGTCACTCCACATCTGCGATCCCATCAACAAATTTTCTACGGAGAAGGGAATCGGCTTCGGAAAACCTAATATCTGTTTTAGGCCAAGCTTCCCGGTATAAAACTCGCAAGCCTTGCTCGAAAACTGCCAAAGATTCACCCTCATGTTGTTTCCTAACATCGAAACGTCGCATCGCCCTCTCCGGTTCATCCACAAAGCCAAAACGACGGGACAAGGCTTCCCAGATTTGATTCAAATCTGAGTCTTTTTCAGCCTTAATACCCCGGACGGCTTCGGAGGCTGCGCCGTCCATGTCTACCAACAAATAACGGGCACATTCCGTGGGATTTGTCCATCCGTTACATAAGCATATTCTTTCAAAATATTCCCGGTATGTCTTATAAGAGGTAGCTCCAGTGTACGGACGTACAGGTTCCGGTTGTTGAACAATGACTGTGGGCGCAGCTGGAACAGCTGCAGGGATCATTACGTCTGGAGTCTGTCCTGGGCTTCTCTGCGACAAAGCAACATCAGGCACGGACACCACACCACTAAGAGGTAGAGTCTTACTGTCCACAGAAAGAGGGACATACGACAGGGGTGTCCCTATACCAACGAAGGTAGGCTGGGTGTTGGTCGCTGGGTTGGCCACTGGTGCTGGTAAACGTGCAAGGTTCGGTGGCACAATCGTCACCGGTGGCATAGTCGGCGTGATAGAAAAAGATGGCGTCATTGTTGTCATCGCGCCGTGTGGCGTGAAAGGCAGTGTCGGCATTGGCGGGGCCAAACACTACATGGCATGGGCTGACTATGTAGTCGAACCTACAGTCAGTGGGGTAACAAAGTTGCCTAAGGGCTTGCTACTCACCATGCCCCTTGTGTCTTGTTCCGGGACATAAGCCGGAATTTTAAGTTGGGTACAGCCAGTGTACACAACTTGACTTACTCCTGAGGTGGCTACGAACGATGGAGTACCCGGGGTAGCTGGGCTACTACAGGCCGTAGTTTGGGTATGGGCTGGCAACTCACCAGTAGCCGTAGCTACAACAAGGTCAGGGCCAGGCACCTGACTTACACACATGTTTGATGTTGAAACATCCATCACATCGGAAGTTAATAACTCCTGCACAACGTGCTCAGTAACAGCAACAGTAGCTGGCCTATGAATGGACCTAGGCCAGTTCTGGCTGGGTGGAGGCGTGTCAGAGCTGGGCAGCTCAAAAAGGGTAAAGGTAAAGGTAAGTGTATAGCAGTTTGTATAAATACCTACACCGCTACGGGAAATCACTTACCATATGGAATCACACAGTGCCACCCGGCAGAGGTGACTTTCCCGCCTTTACCCCAGCCGAAGCTGGTACTCGATTTAGCGACCCCAAAGGGTCACACTGGGTGCAAACAGTTTGCCCAAGACTGTTACTCGACAGCGTCGCGACTGCGATTCGAACCCGTGCTCTTCCGAGCCTGAGTCCGGCACGCTAACCACTCGGCCACCGAGCCACCCAGTCTTTCACCTGAGTCAACCACAATTGACTCAGGTGAAAGACTGCCAAGGTTGGGGGTATCCCTCTTTTCTTTTTCTTTTACAGCCAGTTTTTCTTAAGTGGCCAATTTTTGTTCCAGTAATTTTTTATCAGCCTCCATCTGCAGTGTATCTATCTCACTCTGCTTCTGTTACAATAAATTTTGTTGCTGTTGTTTGGCCAGTTCTCTTTCCAAAGATATCCTTTCTTTTAGTTCCTGCGAGGTCAGTTCCCTTAATTTTTGTTGTGCAGCAATTGCACGCTCTCTTTCTTTTTCCTGAATTTGTTGGAATTCCAGCTCTCGTCTTTCCATAGCCTCTACATTAGCCAACTCACGATTCATGTCAAGTTTTAACTTCTCTTGCTACAGAGAAGTATTGGCTTCTACGAACATTTTTTGTCTTTTTAGTTCGTGCTCCATGAAGAGCTGTTCCCTTTTTCGATTGGCCTCGTCTGATTCAGTTTTTATTTTCAAGAGGGCCTGCTCTCTTTTTAGGTTGGCCGCCTCAGATTCACTTTTCGTCTGACAGAGCATCTGTTCACGAACCTGAGCATCTAAGCGCTGAGCCTCCACTTGGGCCTGTAACTGACCCATCATTGTCATCATATGGCCGGACATGTCACGGGAGAACCCAAAAATTTCAGCGGCCATCGACGAAGCAGCGGTACGACGCGTCGACTGGGAAACATGCGATGCGTGAGGGGCGCGCGGGGCCAACATTGTAGCATCAGCTCCCAGTGGCAGAGTCGGCGGACGTTCTGGAGGATCGCTGCTGCGGGCGAACACGACCGAGCTGGTTGGTGGCACCATCGGTTCCGTGCACTGCAACCACTGATGCACGCTGGAGTGTGGTGACGACGACACCTAGCGTAGCTGTATGGTGACCCATATGTAGCAATGACTGCGCAGTGAGGATCTCCGCCGACGTGTGTACAGCGTCGGCGCACACAGCAGTGTACTGAGTGGCGTGGGTGGACATAGGCGCAGGCGCGACAGATGCGGGCAGCCGACATCCCGCAGTATTGAGAGTGATGGCAGCACCAGGAAGGCGCGCAGTATACGTAGTCGTCGGACTAGAAAGCGCAGGCGGCTGCTGCACTGCAGACTATTATTATTATTACTATTACAAATGAGTATTATTATGGTGGCGCTGTCGCATTACTGCTGCAGGACCACCTTACAATGTCACTGTCACGTTTCGCAGACTCCGAAATAGTGGCGACGTGAGGGTGACGCATAGCATCCACAGGCTTGGCCGGGCCACTAACAGCATCCACAACCTCAACAATAGCACCCACGGGCCTATCTAAGTCCTGTCTGCCCGAAATATCACCAGAATGCGGTTCGGCCGATGTGGCCGGGCGCTCAGCTGCAAACGGCAGTTCTGAGTCAACCAGTTTAGGCTGAAAAGTCATAGGCCTAGCAGCTGGGAATTCCACTTCACTGTCTGAGCCTATGAGCAGGCTGGGCGAATCGATACTGAAAGTCTGCTGGTTCGGAGAGAGACTAGGTTGTCGCTGCAGCCTAGGTCGCCCCATATCGCCTAGAGCAGACTGCGACTGCTCCAAAACAGGTGGGGACAGTGATCTCCTAGTGAACGCGGGTCCAGCGGACGTGGAACGGCGATAAAATGACAGTCTCGTGGGCAAATGCACAACAACGTTGGGCGCCAGTGTGAGAGTTCTGGTTTTGTGTGCGTGTTTTCTTGGTTCTACTGTTGCTATGTTTCTATCCCCAAAAGTGGGAATTCGAGAAGAAGAAGTGGCTGTTACTTCATCTCTGGCAGCGACGGCGGCAGCTGAAATGCCGACGCCGACAGAGCCGGAGACGCCACCGTCGGAAAGAGCTGGCGGTAATCCAGACTCAGTTACAACATGGCTCTGGCCACGGACGGGAGTGTTTGCAGTGGGTAAAGATGTGTGGCCGTCGGGGCATCCCAGGGAAATCCCCGCTGGGAGGGGGCTTACAGGTTCCAACATTCCGTGCCCGCCCCGGGAAGGAACGGACTCGGGCCCAGCTGGCTCCCTCGGCCAGGACTCAAGCCACCTCACGGTCTCATCTTTAACTCCCACAGAATGGTGAGTAGCAGCAGCAGGGGCGATGTCATCAGGCTCCACATCGCCCTCTTCGACTAGATCAGCGTCCACAGGTCCGGGTGAGCGACAGAAACTTTACTTCTTTATTGTACCCACGCCACGTCAAAATGGCGTCGTCTATCAACATCCGCTGACTAAGGCACACAATGAACACGAAAAACAAACTTGGACAAATACGAGCCACGAAATAAAAATCGCAAATGGTCTTAGTACAACTTAGAGACGGGAAAGGGGAAAGGACGGTACCTTTCTCACACGTCCAGCAAACAAGTCACACCCACGCCACCAGACTCATAAATCAGCCGAAGTTTCGTCGTCGGAACTTGTTAACGGAACTTGTTGTCCGCAAGACGAAGAATATATGACGTTGATCATGTTTTCCGATGAATTTCGAGTAAATTTTCCATCCAACTTTTTAGCAAAACTTTTTATCAAACTCCATGCTGTTTCCGGTCTTCACCAAAAAAGAAGGAATCAACTGTCCGCAAGGATTCCCTGCCAGACATGAACTCGACCGGAAGCGACCAAAATTTGACCTAAGAATAATTTTAACCTATGAAAGGGGGGCAGAAATTAGGGGACAAAGTAGGCTGTGCACGGCCAATACCCTACACTATTACCAACACTACGAAAGCAAATTCACAGAGTAACTCAACCGAACACTCAACACTCACAAGTGTTGGCCACTCACACAGAGTGTTTATACTCACACAGCAAATTGGAAACATCCGACCGCGAGCATCCAAAACTCAACGGCGACAATGCCCACTCGTCAACGCAGCGACAAAGTAAAGTGTCACATAGCCCGCGCGCACCTACCGATACGGAGAAAGCTCGCCAACGATAGCAGCGGAATCGACAACCCAACGGTCAACTCCCTACTTCAAGTATACGAATCGCCAAACTAACCACTAATTTTAGCAACCGCTGTTAAAATTCCCATTCTCTCTCTCTCTCTGCTATCTTTTTTCTGTCATTCCTCATAATTTGTACTGAAAAGTACGTTCAATTTATACAGAAAACTAACGCGCACACTAAACTGTCATGCTACGTGGCAGTATATCCACGTGACCCTATGCGAACACCTCATGACCACTTCGAAATAGACCAAAGCGCACGATCTCAGCGCGTGGAGTACAAAGTGTCTGGATTACGACAGGCTTGGACGAGTCGAAGTATTGCAGAACTGGAATGGATGTGACGGCTTCTCTGATGTCGTTGAATGCTTGCTCGTGCTGTGTTGTCCAGGTCCAGGTTACGCTCTTGCGCAGTAGTTGACGAAGAGGAGCGGTGAGATCGGCAAGATGAGGAACGAACTTGGACAAGTATGT
>Ga0126335_1002495_pt1 | contig 11047 bp, 7 predicted proteins | sample OlaspJWI45metaG_FD_108409 | JGI IMG/M metagenome (GOLD analysis project Ga0126335, IMG submission 108409) | Marine gutless worms symbiont microbial communities from Oahu, Hawaii - Olavius sp. 1 OAHU.JWI-45 metaG | ecosystem: Host-associated > Annelida > Digestive system > Unclassified | place... | reverse complement strand
GGTGACTGTTTAATTTTTGAAACAGAAGTAATTTCAGTATGTGAAATGACTTTTAGGTTTTGTGCGAGTAACTTAGCATTTAGTAGAATTCAAGTCGTTTGGGTACGCATCTTAATAAGACATGTTCTGGCCCAACCAGGAGTACGAAAGGTTGAAGCCAGTGAGCCTTGGGCCGTGGGGTCCGCCACCCGAGCTTGGAATTTCTGTGGGGTCCACAGCGTGACAAATGTTGAAAACCTCTGATGTAGTATGTGTAATAATGTATGTTTCGTAAAGTAAATAAGTAAAGTAAAAATGCACTCGTATAACCCATTGAACAAACTGTCTCGAGTTTGTTGAGTGCGATGTCTGCTGGGATAGAAAGTTCTTCAAAGAGTGCTTGAATTCAGATATCGATGAACTTGTCGCAGATGGTCTAACAGTTCACCAAATAATAACCGATCTTAAAAATTCTCTTACTGTTGGAAAGCAAATGCAATTTCCAACAAAACCCATGTATACTAATTTCCACCACATCTTAAAACATGTTGATGCACTACCGGTACCTTGGGAGCTTAGAAGTCCTAATTTGCCGATACATCAAAAATTGTGAACAAAATGCATTTGTTTTACATGCACCTATTATAATGCATCCAGCTTACTTACGTATTACTTACTTACTTATTAGTTTGGTTTTGCTCCTGTCAAATATTCTTTGAAATAGCAAGCGGTTTTGTGTAAGTGTACTTTTAGTGATAACAGTAGGCTACCGCTGCGCACCTCGCGCGCTACACTGTAGGGCCTACGATTTCTCAGTCAAACAACAACTCTTTCATTCACCGAACAGGCCGACCTCAGTTTTATCTTATCTACTACAGGATTTCGTGGTGTCATTCAGCAATGAGTTTATCAGTCGCGGGTGCCGAAGTGACGCAGCGCTTGCTGAATCTGACACGGAATGGACCACAGACTTCACAGCGCAAATGCAATTGACGACTAGCGTAGGCGTCTTCACGCATGTGTGCGGGCAAACGGTCTACACTTTTAGCAACTGTTGAACTATTGAACAGTATCAATAGCTGCTAAACACGGCGCTTTCGTTTTTGTGGTCTGTGACGTTTTTAACTTGTTACATCTGTAATTGTAAAACAAATTAGGACTTCTAACTTCCCAAGGTTGTGCAGCGACATATTTTAAGGTGTGATGAAAAATGGTACATGGGTTTTGTTGGAAATTTCGTTCGCTTTCCAATGTAAAAGAATCTTCAAGATCCGTTAACATTTGACAAAGATAGTCTAGAGCCAAACTAAAAGTGGCACCATTTTATGGATCAAGGTGTATTATACAGTATCTTTGATTCTGAAATGTGTAAAAGTCTAGTTTTTAGTTTTTTTACGTAACTGCGCATTCTTGTATGTATTTTATGTGCGTGCTTGTGCTGCCAGTTGGCGTAATAAAAGAATACTACTACTACTAATAATAATAATCACAAAAATTAAAAAAATAAATAAATTAAAAAAATAAAATAATAATAATAATAATAATAATAAGCTGACATATGCAGCAGCGGTTGGTTAACTGCACGTTGTACAAGCCTATGTATTGTAAAGCCCATTGATATTTAAGCTAGTTTGCCTGTGGGTGTGCCAGTTTCACTGTGTCAGTATCTGTGTCTGTACAGTGCTGACGGTAAGTACGAAGTCTCATACAAACCGAACGTAGTCATCTTCAGTCACGGCGAAGTATTGTGGATTCCACCAGCCATCTATAAGAGCTCCTGTACGATCGACGTCCAGTACTTTCCGTTTGACCAGCAAGAGTGTCAGATGAAATTTGGATCTTGGACTTTCAACGGTGATCAGGTCAGCTACTAGCACTACATATACGACTACCAGTAAATAAACGTGGCAGACTAGCAGTCAACTCGTCGCCAACTGAAATCGTTCCCAGGGGTTATATAAAATTAAGGCCTGTAGGGTTAGGTTTGCCTTAGAGCCGAGTTGACTGGAAACCGTAGGCCTGTATAGACTGTAGGCCTACATCTCATGTGTTTGCGTCGGACCACCGGGGTGGACCGTAACAACAGCAAGATTGTCTTTCAGTCAAAGGCAAAGTATTCGCATGTGCGTAACTGATAGGCACGTGTTGACCTTGACCTTGACCTTGACCTTGACCTGATGACTTTGATATAACTTATGAAATTGACCTGCACTTTCGGAAGATGTATCCACACACCAAATAGAACTTTTATGTCAAGGCTCTCGAAAGTTGTAATAAAAACACAGGAGAATGAATATGTTAGGCCTGTTCCACGCTCGCTCGTACGCGAAAAGCATCTCGTTCGATATTTGATTAGTGAATGTCAGGCTATGGCGCGCTGCAGCGCAGAGCAGCAACACGTGGCGATAGTGAACTGCAGTAGGCGGGGTGGTGGGGTGGGGGTAGAACCCAGGGTATAAGAATGGGGATTCATCTCAAATCCCCAATGCACTCTTAACACCCACCGGCAATTTCTGGAGGACTTCTACTGTGCGTAGGTATGTCGTTCTTGTGTGCGCGTGTAGGTCGTGCTTCACTGGTACGAAGGCCAGGATAAAGTCGACCTGAGCGACTACGTGAACAGTGGAACCTGGAACATTATGTCATGTCCTGGAGTATACAACTATACATATGACCCAGTGGAAGGTCACCACAAAGCGCAGATCACGTTCAAACTTCAGCTGCGTCGTAAGACTCTATTCTACACGGTGAACCTCATCATCCCATGTGTTCTCATCTCATTCCTCAGCGTCAGCGTGTTCTACTTGCCCGCTGACGCCGGCGAGAAGATGACGATGTGTATTTCCATCTTGCTCGCTTTGATCGTCTTCTTGCTGTTGGTCTCCAAGATTCTCCCACCCACCTCTGTAAAGATTCCTCTTATTGCAAAGTACCTGCTGGTTGGATCTATGGCCTGTAAAACCGTCCCTGAAATGACCTGAAATGCAGTGTGTCGAGTGGGACGTTAAACTTGTACCCGCTCACTTGTTCCTCTCATTGCAAAGTACCTCTTGTTCACTTTCATCATGAACATTATCACAATCCTTATCACGGTTATCATCATTAACTGGAACTTTAAGACGCCACGCACTCATCGCATGCCAGCTTGGGTTCGCTATGTCTTTCTCAACTATCTACCGCGCCTGTTGCTGATGACACGACCACATCATTCTCAGAGGTGGTCCAAGAAGGCCTAATTGTGGACTAAATATTGACCGCACCAGGCCCAGCGCTGGTCTAAGAAGGCCTATTCTCGTCGCAACCGTCCATCACTCAGTCCAGACATGGGTTCCGTTCGACGTCGTCTGCAGTCGATGCCACCTGGGTCTCCTTCGCTACATCTGCCGCTCAACTCTGCCGCCGGCGGACTTGGAATGAGGTCAGGTCGCCACGCTGAGCTGTCTGGCGACAGTGTTCCAATGTTGTCAGTCAACTCTGAAGATGTTCAGCCACGCCACAACAGCGCTCTGATGAAAGGTTGGACTGCCGAGACCAAGTCTGCTATTGAGGCTGTTACGTTCATTGCTGCACATCTAAAGAATGAAGACGACTACGCTGAGGTAACTGCACCAGTCTACATGCGGTGTCGTGTTGCCGCTATCTGTATGTACAGTGCTGTTATGTGTATGTGTACACACCTCGATCACCGAACTTGCTGAGCAGCCCCACAAAAGTAGGTAAAGGTAGAGGCCACTTAAAGCGCTCAGATATGGCAAGCGTTGTTAAGGCATTACAAAGTTTTTCGTGCCACATACTGAAACGAACCATACCTGACAACCTCAAAAGTAGGCTATATATCAGCTGAGATGTTTGATCGATTTCGACGGAAGCAAAAGTGCCAATTTTTCTGCTAATCTAGAGCTCGTTTCCTGCCGTATAACAATCTAGTTTTACTATAACGACAGGACATCGGCTACAGACACTTCAAATGACAACTGGAAACATTATTTACTGTTTGCGAGTTAATTGGTCACAGCGCATCATGACTACTTGCTTGTGCACCCCAGAAATACCCTTACTTACTTACTTTCTTGCACGCTGTTAGCGAGACAGCGGCGACACTGCAGTGTTGAGGTGATTTCTATTGCTGGAACGATAACTGTAACTAGAACGACATCGATTGCTCATCACGCTTCGAGTCACGACATTACGTCCCATGCTGACCAGACTGCTGACCAATTCGTTTATGTTGTCGGGTTGTACCATACAGACAGTTGTCTGTCACGGGGCGCCGTGTTACCCAGAAAAGTTGGGGGACAATTTCTGGACGTGAAAATTGCAAGGTACAAGATAGGCCTACAATTAAACGTAAATCGTTTTTTTCATTTTCTAGATAAAATAAAATCGTTCATTTCGTTTATTTGTGTGTGGCTAATTTCAAAGCTACAGCATATTAAGTCGTGTATTACGGAAGTTCAGTTTCATCTGTCAATAAGCTACCTATATATAGTCATATTTTCTAGTCTACAGCGTTCAAAAGTTTAGTGACTTTTTTCGCGAGACATTCGTAGCACGACGACTCGGATAACCATTCACAACTATTTTAACCCGTCGGATCTATATTGCTATTGCTATTGGCATTTTTATTTTTAATTTATAAGAATCAACAGCAGCAGCAGCAGCAGCAGTAGTAGTAGTAAGGTGCAAAAATGCTAGTATCAGCATTTGTCCCTCTTGGTGAAAAGTGAGGGGGCTGAATCTGCCCCTGATCCGTTGGTCAGTCGTTATTTGGTCAGCGTTCAGTAAGTCTGCGAAGAGCAACGTAGAATCGATGCAAGTCATCGTCTATACTCTCTAGTGTGAGCGGTTGTCACGCAGAGCTCGTGTCGGACCCTCGGGATTACACCACACCCACCGACCACGAGTACGAGTAGCTACTTGTACGATGTACAAAACTATAGGGTGTCCCAGAAAAAGTTGATCACCTACTTACCGTCGCCACTTTGTCAAATCCTAATTTTTAATTTTCCAACTTTTTCTTTACAAGTCAGTGCGGCAACGAGTTATGTGTATGGTGAGACATAAGGTTTACGTGATTTGTTGGATTTTTTAATACTCTGTTCATTGTAGGATTTATTTATTCATATTCGTTTATTTCAAGTTTAATTGACAAACACAACTAGAACATAGACTTAAGAACTAAAACCGACAAAATCAAAACAATTATAAAAATGAACATGCGAACAAGACGGCGACGCCGACAAGTGAGAGGCGCTGAAATGCAAGGAATGGAAGCTGTATTTTTCATTCTTTGATTTTTCACACACAACTCAGCGTTTATTCAAACAGTAGGAGTAATCTAGGAGATTAGATGTGCACTTAGTAGATTACGTACGATAGTCAGGCTATAATATGCTACGTAGGCATGTGGGACAGACAGACTCACACAGACTTTATAACTTGCTTCATCATCAACTGACATCAACTGCTGATTGTCTTTGTCTCTCGGGATTTCTTTCTTCGTCGCTGTAGCCCGCTCGTTGTTTGCTGGCGAATGATGAGACTGATTACAGTACGTCATACACAGCTACTGGGCTGGCTCGCCGGTTGTCGATAGAGGTCACTGTTGGGTTTGTTGGGTTGTGAACTTGTGACCACAGACTCGCAGCTTAATAACAAGCCTATAACATGCATCGTACATCATTCATCGTGTAGGCTTACTGCTCGGTTCGATTGAACTGCATTGCTGACTCAACAATTGCTAAACAGCAGTAGTTTTTATCTATCAGTCTGTCTGTCACGCGCCTGCGCCCTGCAAAAACGGCTAAACGGACCCAAAGAACATTGTGTTAGATAGGAGTCCCAATCCCCACCACCAGGGGGACTGGGTGAAAGAATGTTGCCCATTGTACCGAAATACGCCTGTTCTAACTCATTCGCATTTGCCATCGTGGCCATCACTCAATTACTTCAACCACTTGTTCGTGACCTCACATAACGTTGAAGTTTGCCTAATTACGTCAAGTATGAACAACTTTACAGTATGCTTTATCACTCCAGTTTCTATTGATCGTCGACGTACACACTGTAGCTCACGCACTCTACGACGTCCGACAACTTGAAAGTATGTCGTCTGATGGAGAGTAGCCTTTAACGACATCGCGTGCATATCGACAGTATTACTGTGAGGCCGGTGTGTCGTTGCAGTCAAATCTCATAGCATCATTGCTATCCATCAACACTTGATTGTGTACGATTTACAGACGACGTGCGACTACGACGTCACAAGCCACGCCAGTCCAGGAGTGGAAAGAAAGTAGGGTTTAATAAAAAAGTTTGATTTTAGATTTATAGGTTGTCAAAGTTTTTATGTTTTAAAGTACGCATGCAGTGACATCAGTCAACATTCTGACAGCTACATTAATCCATATCATAACATTCCAATAAAAGAAAAATTTTATGCATAACTGTCACAGTGCAAATTGCGTAATAAATAACAAACACTAAAACTTACCAGAGCAACTTTTAGAATAACGTATCCCCAACATTTGACCTCAACGTTTGACGCCCTCGATGAGGGGATTCCCTCGAGAAATCGGGTTCATATATGGTATGAGAAAACTAAAATGGCTGAACTACAATCTGGTGAAGGTCACATGATGATTGACTTAGTCGTTTGGGCACAATACATCAACGTGACAGACACACAGACAGCCACGTCGAGACAGCAATAGCCGCCCAAACGCACTGAAAAAAAACTAAAAAAAACTTTTGCGCTTTTGAAGGTTTAAAAACCTAAAAAGCTAGGTTTTTACAACTCAGTCCTACAGCACGCGACACTCTTCAACGGTCGTTGCAGACTTGTCTCCACTTTCTAGCGATATACGTAAGTAAGTAAGTAATCTATGACACATGGAAATGGCAAATCGCAGATATGCCACAACGGCGCCAAATGGCGTCCATCACTGCCTGCAGCCGCCGGCCGTCTGATCGTGTTTAGTGAGAGGCTGTTGTCACACAGAACAGATGACCAATTGTTCCACAGACAGTTAATGCGTCAGTGCGACGTAGATTCATCATATCACATTGCGGATAACTAACTCGAGTACGCCTAGATGCTATGTACGACCAACCTACAATCTTATTGTTGAAACTCGACTCATTCGACATGTCATGGACATGGACTGGTTCAATACTACATGCTGTACGTGCAACAAGTGTGAGGCAAGGCTAAAACATGTCCACAAGAAGTATACACAGAATTCCACTAGTCATAGGCCTACAAGTTGTACTGCAGCAAATGCAAATCCACAAATGGAAGTTGAACTTATACCTGTAGCCTATCTAATTTGGCACTTCACACTGTATTATTAGACCGCATAGAATGCACGAGAAGCGGACTATTGCGATCGATGATCTTGTAGTGTGGGGGTCTCACTCTTAGTCTGCAGTCGCGGTTAGTCATGCGGGCGACTGTTCTTACTCATTTGCCAGATGGCACCACTTCGATGCGGCCGTTACTACATTACTGTAGTCTGTAGCCATTTCTGTAGGCCTAGCGATCGTCCAACAGTGGCGTACGTTTAATTGCCTAACATGCAGAACACAGCATTCCACAAGTCATACAAGTTGTACTGCAGCAAATGAAAATCCACAACAAAACGCACAAATGGAAGCTGAACTTATACCTGTATGTAATTTGACACTTTACGCTGAAAAATGCGCATCATCACATCAGCTGAATGTCGTCGACTCGACAATGTCTGTCAATCTCATCACGTGATGTCAAAGACTTACGTTATGTGAGGTCACGTGTCACGTTGTCATGGCAGCGAGGAATTACATTGTCAGACTCCAGCTGTGCATCAGCGTACCAGTGTCACACGCTCGATGGATCTGTGACTCCTGATGTCGATTGGATATAACTCATCTCCGACAGTGGTCGTCCAATGCCGTGTGTCGTCTGTCATGCACAATACTGTCACCAGTCTGCTGCGGCCTGTGCCGACTTACAGCAGACTCTAGCGGTCGCGGTTGTGAACTTGTGATACGCTGTCTACCGTCAATCTATCTGTCTTGGTGGCCCGGTGACGCAGTGGGTTAGCGTCGATAGTGTTGTGAGTCGCGGTTCGAGTCCTGATCATTGTTCTTTCTGGTATAGCATCTGTGGGCTAGCTGCTAACACCCAGTTGCCCAGAAAGGCGTGACGGTTTGAACAGCTAACAACTGCGATATCCGCCACGTAACGATCCTAAGCAGACTGTTTATGTTTACTCACCGTTGTGGTGCTTAGATCAACACAGCCTTCCATCCCTCCGGGGTCGGTGAATGAGGACCAGCTTCGGCTAGGACGACAAAAGCAGGTATGATTTATTCTGTCGACAGACGCCATACCTGAGCGTTTCTGAGATGAGGTTCCCTCGTGCAATGGTGTTATAACAAGTGTCCCTTACCTTTACCTTTTTTAAAGTCTGGCTTTGGTGTTGACTTTAAGACTTCAGAGTTGTGGCTTAAACATCACTGGTGTGACTGCGTACACTGTGTTACAGATACTGGATGACTGGAGATACATTGCGATGGTGATCGACCGTCTGCAACTTTGTCTGTTTCTCGCAGTCACCATCACCGGCACTGCCTCCATCCTTATCAACGCGCCGCACATCTTTGAGTTTGTCGACCAAGACGAAATCAAACGACAGATTATGGGGAGCTCTGACAACGGCGCCAGATGAATGAACCGTGCACGTCGCATTATCGGCCCGTGTCTACGGCAGAAAGTAGCCCCTAAATGTTTTCAACGTTTCTCAGCATGTTGAACAGTTGCAGCGACAGCAGAATCATTCTGATGCTTTGTTGCTATCGTTTGAATTATGTTCTTTTAGTGCGTTGCTCGAACGCTTTTGAGTGCTCGAAAATCGCTAACTGGCAACATTGCAGCGCTGATAATTATTTTAAGACAGTCTATGATAATTAAGTCCATAACGACTAAATAAGTGTGTTAAATTTTGTATTAAAATCCCAAGCCGTTGCTAAAAACTAAAAAGATTCGGCGAATGGTACTTTTCGCCACACACTGTATAGCCTATCGCTATTATGTAGGCCTATGTATGTATGTATGAATGTATGTGTGTATGGCATAAACAGTCGCGAGTGTACGTCCGTATAGGCCAAACCAAAGAGAGCTGCTATAGAAAAGTGTAAGTGTATATAGCTGGAGTATAAGTCTACAGCAATTCTCGTAGTGATGTCGATCGTTGAAGTTGTCGTGTTATACGCGTCAAGACATATAAGATGGTCCAAAAACTGCACATTTCCATTTGCTTGATGTTAAATTGATATAGCTTTGTGAAATCTCAACTGAATTTTGTAATTTTTGGCTGAGAGGAAGACGTACTGAACATTGCTTGTAGACTGATCAGTACAATTTTGTGTGATTGACACTATTTAGGCCTAGTTGTTTGCCAACACAATTCATCAGCAAATTTCATGTTGAGACAGCACAGAAAACGGACAGATTACATCTACAAGGTAGTGTAGAACGCGCAATAGGTGCTGTGCACAGTATATGCATTGTTTTGTCGGGAATTTATTCACGAGTAAGTCTTCCAAAAATTATAAAATTCGGTTGAGATTTCACAAAACTATATCAATTTAACATCAAGCAAGTGAAAATGTTTTTTTTTTGGGGGGGGGCACCTTGTATATACCCATAATTTGTAGGCCTTACAGGTTCTGCTATGTAGGCTAACTCAACTCAATTTTACGTTTCACTCGACTCAACCTGTAGGCGATTTCGGACACGAAACTTCCCAGTACAGTGTATTGTAGCATTAAAATGTGGTACGGTAACTACGGTTAGCATTATCCAGTTTCGGTTATAAGCAAGGCATCAAACAAGAAAAGCATTACATCTCACTATTCTCAGCTAGGTGCCTCACGAAATTTCAGAATTGTTGTTTTACTAATGGTTTGAAATGTATAGGCCCTACATTAGTTTTTAATATGGTTTGATGTAATATACGCCTTGTGCATAGTTTAAAACTGTTTGATTAAAATTCGATTAGTTAACAAAGTAAAAATAATTCCCAGCTAAAAAGGCGACCCATGTCCAGTTCGGCACGCAACTTCGTGAGATCAAACGTAGCGATGTTTAAGGTCTAAAAATTCTAAATGCCAACAACGCAGAAAAAAATCCTATGTATCAGCCCAGGCTCAGACATGTAAGCCTCAGCCTACAAAGTCATTGTGTCCGACGTTAGCGCGTTAAAAATACGGGGTCGGTACTGCATTATCAGTAAATCGCATTAAAATCTGCCAACAAAGGTAGTTTTTCGTTAAATTGGAGGCCAAACAAGCACTTTAATTCTGTATGACGTAATGTGCGACGTGAGTTAATGTAGGCCTAGTGATGCACTGACGCTGCAATATGGGTAAACTAAGTGGAAATGATAAAATCTTAATTGAAAACTCGAGAAAAGAGAAAAATGGGGCTCGAAGAAACTGTTAAATGAATTTTTGTCTAAAGAGTGGTCTAGAAGTAGACTTGATAGCTTGTTAAGACGAACTGATGCAACTGGGAGCGGCGCGCTGATCGAAAAGTTAGCAGCAGACGTCCAATCCAATGTCGGCGAGAACGCCAATCAGTCAACATCAGAAAGGTAGAAGAGCTCATTTGCGGTCAAGAGGCTCCCGGCACCCACAAAAGTCCACAGGAAATTGAGCAAATCACGGGTATTGCACGTAGTTCTATAACTAGTTCAGCGCCTCTGAAGTCACGATCTTATGGCGCTATACAAATCTGTTTATTATTATTATTATTAAACTGTAAGCAACAAAAATTAAGTTAGGCTACGCAATGTTCGAAGATTACAACAAAATTCATCAAATAGGCTAGTGTCTTGACAACACCAAACTGCTACTGACAGTTCGTTTGGTACGCATCATTATGATCTTACCACTGACCATCTCTGGTAGCACGAGTCGCTATTGACCGATCACGGCGATCAGCAAGTAGAGTAAACTGTAAAGGCCTATGTTTCATCAGTGTATAATCCATGATTGGTTGCTACAGACCAAGGTCCACTCTATG
>Ga0126335_1002494_pt1 | contig 11052 bp, 8 predicted proteins | sample OlaspJWI45metaG_FD_108409 | JGI IMG/M metagenome (GOLD analysis project Ga0126335, IMG submission 108409) | Marine gutless worms symbiont microbial communities from Oahu, Hawaii - Olavius sp. 1 OAHU.JWI-45 metaG | ecosystem: Host-associated > Annelida > Digestive system > Unclassified | place... | reverse complement strand
GGAACATTAACACAGCTGCTCTAGTTACTATAGCACAGTGCAATACTCTTGTTGCACGATGTTCTAGGCAGCTTATAGGTCCAGCAGATTGGGTTTGTCACACTGGGACCCTTACGCTGTGATAACCTAGAGGCGGTTGCCTACAGTTAGCCTAGTTCATATTGTAACACAGTGGAGTGGTCCTGGTGGGACTGAAGCCTATCTTAGTGGCTAACTAGCTTCCTTCAGTGCTTTGACGCTGTTGGTTAGGTTATCTGGCCTGTAAAAATCGTCCCCGAAATGGCCTATAAAGTGTCGAGTGGGACGTTAAACCTCTGCTCACTCACTCACTCACTCACTCACTCACTCACTCGAGGAATGGCTACAAAAAGCTAACAGCTGCCGTAAATTATGTGAAGCAAAGCGACACTAAAGATGGCGAACACAACTAAGTGACCTAATCACTTCACCTCACGCAACAGAACAAACCGAGTCAGATGCAAACAACAATGCTAGCTAAACTTCACTTACGCGATCCAACATTTCATTGCCATCAAGAGAGCCTAGCGACTCAGTCTGTCGGGCAAAATATTCACCGATGGAAGCCTGCATTCTGCCAGTGGTCGACGCCATCAATGTGGAATTATTACTATTGTTCCAGCTCGAGTCGACAAACTTTGACAAATTTGCCGTACCATTCTAACAAACAGCATATACCGCAGTTTATGACTATTTTCATTTTCAACTGACTGAATTTTATACCTGCTGGTGTTCTTCAAAAATCTCGGACAACCTCTGGAGACACAGACCGCTTGGAGCAGTATATGAATTTCTTCAGAGTTCAACTAAATGCAATAAAATAGAAGTAGCACAGAACTACTCCTCATTCCTCAGTGTGGAGTAAAATAAGCTGGGTGTCTGGGTGGGAGACTGAGAACGCCTAAGAATGTCATATTTGGCACAAAGGCGATGTCTAGTACAAGGATGATGCACACACTTAGATTGTTAGAAAAAATTTTCTAACTGTAAGAAAATTGGCAACAAAATCTCATAAATGGGGCAAAAAAATGAGCAACTTCTTCTGCACCTGATACCCCAGAAACCAAACACAGTGGAAATGTGAAAATTGGCAAAAACGTAGCCCACGGTGTGAGAATGAGGCCAAAACTTTTTTGTTTTCTGATAAATTATGTCTAAACGGAAATAACTGGTGTTAAATTTAGCAAGAAGTACACTGCTTTTGCACTATTCACTTGTTTGTAGGGGCTGTCTCAGACTCTACTGTGATGGCATGATAACGACATCAAACCAATAGGTTTTGTCAAGATGCCCTCTGAATGACGGCTGGCTTAGGGGCCGTCTCACGACTGTACTGTGATGACATCATAACAACCGACATCAAACCAACAGATTTTGTTGAGCTAACCCCTGGGTCACAAACAGTGCAGGCCTACTACTGTGGCAAGGATGCTGCAGACATAGGCCCGACAGTATGTGGAGCAGTGTAGAAGAGGGCAGGCAAGGCATGGGCTGTGCATAGCTATTTCTAAATGTGTAAGATAACTGTTCAGCACGGAGCACTGAGGATTCTGTTATGGCAGTCACCTCACTTGTATATTCCAGCACAAACATGACTCAGACTATTACATATTCAGACGTATTCTGTATGCCACTACCAGCTGGTGCCTCGTGTGCAGTTTTGGGACAACGTAGAAGGACCAAAAGAATCAAGAATAGACACCGTTCCCAGCTGAAAACATGAGGCCTCAATCACCTCTCTGAGCAGCAAAAGCATAAAAATTTTTAAAAGTGTAAGAAAAGCTAAGTTCATACATGAAAAACAGATATAAATTCGAATGACTGACTAAAATAAAATAAATTATTTAAGCCGCCTGTCAGGGATGTAAATATCAAAGCCAGCCAGCAATATGAGTCAGCTCCACCTGGGAAAATCTGTGTTCCTCCTCGAAGGCTTTCTTATCGGCTTCAAGCTTATTCAGGACTTCCTCTGCACAATAAACGACATTCTACTCACAGCAGTGCTCACAAAGCAAACAATACTAACACACAGACACATTACATTGATGGCTGTTTACTAGTTGCCGTGTGATTTCCAAAACAAAACCCCGAAAAAAGTTACAGAGAACCCTTTAAAACTAATTCGGTCGACCAGAAGCGTTTAAGGACACCCAAGCAGCAATCATCAAATCAGTGAAACCAAGATGGCAGCAGTAATTGCAAAATCAACGGCTAAACTCCCGTCAAATGTAACAAATTCATTTCTGCATTCAAAGTCGTTTACCACGATATGTGCTACCTTACATAACATGCACAGCTATACTTAGCTCTGAACTACCCCCCAAAAAATAAAGATCAACAGCTTTCTAGCGTACGCAATATACATGCATTCTTCACGCTGTTTCTGACTTAACACATTGCATACCACGTGCGGGTTCTGGGGCTTAGAATAAACCCACTCCGTCTCCTGGCCGGATGCCATAAGAGGCGACTAAACCAGGCACCCCTCAACGTCTGTAGCCTCATCTGATTACTGATGATGGACTGGAGTGAAAGTGGGAACATTCAGAAGAAGGCCCCTCGTGGGAACCCTTCCGCAAGAACTTAGCTCTTTGCAGCTGACAGGTGAACCAGTCATGGTTCAAAGAAAGAAGAAACAGAAAGAAGCACCATGTAACAGTTAGAGACCTCTTGAGGTTTTTAGCATCCTCACGGAGGTTTTTATAGTACCCTGGTAAGAAATACAAGGGGCTTTACTGGGGGATGGACTATGGGCCCATCTGCGGCCTGGTTCTACGAAGGATAACTTCGCCTCCACCGAAACTGGTAACACCTTGCATGTTGTAACCGTTTCTACATTTACACTAAGCGATTTCTAAATATGACAAAGAAAGCATCATGCCTGAACCTGACGACAGAAATTCTTCATCATTGCCATCTGTAAGGCCAGCAGCTGCACCAAATGCATCTCTTGTAAAAGATAGGTCTGTCACCAAGACCTCACCGTCACCTTTGCCAGCTACAGCAGTTACACCTCATAGAACGTTCACCTATTTTCATCTTTCCGTTGAATCATTTATTATTGTAATAGAAGCTTTTTACCATCAGTGCTATTATGACAGTCATTACAAAAGGAAAAATTACAGCAAATTACCTTCAGGTTGTTTAATCTATAAGAAAAAAATTCAGTTTTTGTTCACTTTATCTTTACTTTTAGGCACATTTGTTTCATTAACTATCCAGTTACCAATACACTGCAACTCACTGTATGCCTGGCACTAAAACGTACCATTTCACATAACTTAAATTCTAACAAAACTACAGTCGCTGCGAGAGCAACATTAACAACAAAAATCGACACATTTCAGCAGACAACTTCTCGTAAAACATTCGTACCGAACAATGATTCTTGCTGACGACCACTGATGCCATGGGACTCGTCAAGCGACTTTCCAAATGGGCATGTATAAGTTCCGTCCTGAAAGCAAAAATGACACACGTTCAAACGACAATCAGTAGTGACATCTTTAATGTTGCAAACTGCGACACTAGCAAGGTGACAGTCATGGGTCCTCAGAGCAGCTTTGGCTGTGCATGCGCCTAGCAAGGTGCTACTAAATTCACCTGCTGACATCACTGATTAGACCCAGCAAAGAATCATGAACTTGCGAAGTGCAATGTTCGACAGTTCCAAATGACAAAATCAAATTAATAAAACACTAATTAATCTAGACTTAAGTGTGCTAATAGACAAAAACGCTCTATTTTATTGTATATTGTTACCTAGTCAAAATCCTCGCCAAACTTGTGTACCACAACCATAAATCATGCACGCAACTTTGGCACAATTATCATCAGCTTTAGTGCAATTTTCCTATAAATTTTTGCGCAAATTTTTCTACGCAGTTTTCTGCGGGGACTAACTGATTTCCGTGCAAAATACAGTCAGCCATAAGAGTGACTCTCACCATTCATTTTTTGAATAAAAATAAAATCAAGGAACTTTTTTCAAAAACATGCAGTACTTCCAAGCACTGATGAAAACAGCATTATCACTCACCCACCCACCCACTCACCAACCTTATCAGCCAATCAAACACCCAATTAGTTAAATTTAATCACTGAGGAACTTAACCAATGCTTAGACAAATTACTACTCTTATCTTCATCATAAAGACATACTAAACTGTTCCTACACATACAAAATATATAATACAGTAGAAACAGCAGACCGTCAACCAGCCAATTAAGTCTATGACATGACATTAAAATAATTCAACAAATAATCCATATTATAAAAAGTTTTGTCTCACTGTCTGTTTGACTGGATGCGTGACGGCATGCTGTAACGCACGGAGCCAACAGCTGACCCAAAATCATGCTCTGCACAATGTTGGCTCGTAACAAAATAAAAATAAAGAAATGATAACTAAAATCTATTTTTAATGGCCACAGCATGACAAACTTATACCACAAAATCTTTAAAGTGCTAAAATATCTAAATTCCTGTCACATCAGCTAAAGATTAAGAGTATTTGACTTTCAATCTTCAGCAGTAGCCAGTATTCTGTTGTTTCCTCCAGTGATAAACACATTATTAGGCTGCATCAAATGCATGAGATGCAGACTATTGTTAGCGGTGTCTGTTTGTCAGTCTGTCTGTCACATGGGATCATTCTGTGCAGCCTTTGCCAAATCACTTTGGCCTCTTGTTAAAACGGCTGCTACTTGAGACAGAAAGAAGATGAAACTTACAAGCAGTGAATCAGTGTCAAAGCAGCCAGTAGCAGGCTGAATGTAGATATCAGCCAGGCCTGACATAGACTGCTGCAAAGTACTGCTATCTGACAATGTCCTCTACACACAGATCAGCTGCATCAGCACACTCTACACACTAATAAGAGTTAAATCTGGGTACCTGCACTGATCGACAGCATTTGTTCCCAACACCACACAAGCCACACATCATCGAAACACTGTCAAAATGTCCAATATCAGAAACTGCTGGCAGCGATTTTTACACAGATGTGTACTGCATGTCACGTGGAACAAATACACTTACAAAGCAACGAAACAACATTATATAAACAGACACTCATGATCAAAATAACTTGTTGTTGCCTTAAATACAGTGCACACTCACTCCACTGTTTCAGGAATCGTAGACAGTCAGTAGGTCTCATATTCTCAGATGAGCTCTATACTCACATGCTGAAGCACGCTGACTGATTGTCTGGCATTAGAGTCTGACTGAAGACGGCTGTCTGTTGGTTTCTCACAACCTTCACCAGCCTCGCGACGAAACTCACAAGGATCGACGTAATCAATGGCATCAGAAGACCAAACTACACGCAAATGACGGCAATTAAAACATCAAATTTCACAGCACTAAAACTAAAAATTTCACAACTACAATAGTGCTATCCGACACCGATAAGCCAGAAATACACCAAAAATTTCACCTTGCCTTGATGCAACTGACACCAAAAACAGTCGACAAAGAAACTTACTGTCTATATCTGGAGATGTCGGGAGTGAAGCCTGTTCACAAGTGTCATCTGTATCCATATCCGCATCCTTAACAACACACTGAACACTCTCTGGTCTACTGGCCAATGGTGTCTCATCATCATCTAACATACACATAATATACACCAATTATACTATTATGTGTTCATTCATAGTTGGAAAATCATGGTGAAGTATCATTAATCAAACAGTGAGTAAATGAGTAGAGATTTAACGTCCCACTCGACACTTTATATTAATAGGGGTAATTTTTACAGGCTAGATGACCCAACGAACAGTGTCAAAGCACTGAAGGAAGTCAGCTGGTTACTGAGATAAGCTTCAATCCCACCAGAACCACTCCATTGTGCTACAATATGAACTGCAGTCTATAGGCTATGCACAGTGTAAAGGTCCACGTGTAACAAGAACCCAATCTGCAGGACCTACAGTATAAGCAGCCTAGAACATCACACAACCAGAATATTGCACCGTACTATAGTAACTAGAGCAGCTGTGTTAATGTTCCATCTTTACTCCAGTCCATCACCAGTAATCAGATAACGCCAGACAAATGGAACAACTGTCCAAAGCTGTGGAGTTATCCTCAACAGTGGATGCAGAAGGCGTTGCACAAAAACTATCCCCGATAATATTCTGCAGTTTTCTCAGCAACTGCATCAGCTTGGAATTTCAATTCAAAAGTACAGCTTATTTAGTCCACATAATTATACGCATATGCACAACGATACTGATTTTAGCTGCATGTGATTATCATAAACTGTTACAGTCACATAGCAGTACTACCATTCCCCATATATAATGTTGAAACATTTCCTTTTACTGCTGATGCTGCTGCCAAGTCCATCAAGCTCCGTGCTGCCGGGCTGACCTGTCTCTCGGCGAGTTCCTGGAGAGATTGTGGAAACACTGTCCCGGTCATCCTAAGAAATGCTGGCTGCAACAAATGTGTGACGATAAGCAACGCCCCCAGCTGATGTTTTGAGAGATGCTGTCATCGTGGAGCGATGCAATGGCCCTCAACGAGTATGCAGTGATGATGATGATGAGGCTTGTATAAAGATTAACAAAAATGAGGCCAAGATTAAAACGTAACATACTCACCACCGTCAGACTCAAGGTCACAAAGCCTGACATCGAGCATCTCAAGATCATCCGGGTCTAAGACGACATTTGGCAATGTGGCATCAAGATCGTGATCAGGGTCGTTTACCAGCGACTTACCAAGAAGCATTGAGATGGCAGCTGACGTCATGTCTTTAGTGGCTGTCAACATTCATCAGCATTCAAAACTGGTCACCCTTCTGGGGTAAGCAAGATGAGTACCAGTGCAAAAACTGGAAGGTTATGGAAGAGGTGTGGTGGTTTACCATCGATAACACTGAGTGTTTGCTCACTGCTGGCTCAAGACCTTGGTAACGGAGATGAGCACAGAGCTATGAAAAGGCAGTGGCCCTGCTGACTGGTGGTACGCTAACCTTACCTTAATGAGGGTACACACAAATAGTAAAGATAGTACATATTACCTAAGCTCCAAACTTCCCACTAGGTCTGTTGAATTAATGTGTTAACAAATGCACTGACAAAAAAACTAGCAAAAAATTATTATTGCAAACTTTGAGAAATCGAAATACCCAGGTCTGACTGAAATATGCTGGTATGCCAGGATACAGAAGCAGACAGTCAGACTAGCTGCTGTACTAAGGGGACCGGGCTGTACTAAGTGAAACCGTCATCCGTCAATGGGGGCCATCCACACGCCGGACACATGCACTAATGACACCAATAGCCGCTGCCAGGAACAAGGAAAGTCCATACAAATACGGCGTGCGTTAACGCACGATTAAGAAATTAATGCGACAGATCTACTTGCAAGCCACACTTTACGCTGTTGTGTTTATATAGCAGTTACTAATGACCGTATGGAACAAAACTGTACACACAACACACTGCACAGAATGAGCAAAAACAGCCAAGCAACTCTTAATAAAAAACTTAATGTCAAGATAATATCACATCATGCACACGTGAAATGAATGAGAGCGCTAGTGTGGCCTGTAGCAACGCTGGACTCTCAGAAAGAATGAAGAAACACATCTTGATGCATTTGAGATGAAAGGACTGAAGAAGATTCTGTGGGTTTCGTGGACAGCAAAGAAAACAAATGAGTGGGTTCTTAACAAAGCTGGAGTAGAGGGAACTGTTAGACACCATCAAAGCAAGAAAGCTAGAATACTATGGTCACACCATGAGGAAACAAGGGAGTTGCCTGGAGAAAGAGATAATGCAAGGAACAATGCCAGATGCACGCAGGTGAGGAAGGCCATGCACGGCCTGGATGGACAACATCAAGACGTGGACAGGACTCTCCGTGGAAGAGTCAATCAGAATGACATAGAGGAGATGGAGAAAGTACGTCCATGGTGTGACCAACCCTCGGCTAGAGGACGGCTAAAGAACAGAACAGAACATGCACACGTAACATTGTATTTTTCCAATGACTTGCATCCTCACCTCTGTTGTCATCATATGCAGAAACTTCAAGTGCTCTGCTTGCTACCGCACTCTGCGTCTCTCTCGGTGTGACTGAAAGCAGGCTGTTCTCAGATACAGCTACAAAGGCAATCAAACTACAATTACTAAGCAAAAGTGTGATCACCGTCAGCAAAGTACAGTCCACTTTGTTAAACAAACCAACATCAATGCTTGCCACAATGCCAGCTGCCATTGATGAATCCAAAAGGTCCTCCAAAAACATATTAAGTAGCCACATGTTGTAACAACCAGACCCAAATATCAAGGCACTAAAGCAAAATAAGGCACTTATTACCAATGCTGTTCCACGGTTTTAAGTGTTTTTAAAGAAATAAGATAACTAAATGCATATTAATGTATGCACATCGTACACAGTTTCAGCAACCACTTTTGTAGTGTCACATCACAGCACAAAGCACTAATCAATATATCTCGGCATTTCATATCATGATATCGCGATATGGAATGATATATAGGCCTACACTTGCGACGTGATCAGTCAGTGTATATAGCTGCACATGGTCCGACAGTTGCCAGTTATCAGCATTATCTGCCGCTCTTTTTTTCTCCCACTTGAGATACCACGCATGCCATTTGGTCTACAAGAATGTACGACTGACCGAAGATAGACATACTATTAAGCATACTGCATAAATTGCGTCATTCCTGCTCCTGCAGCAGTGGTGATAAGTTAGTTGGCAACTAGCCGGGAGGTCTTTATCAATTGTAATAGACAGTCCTACAATTCGCTAAATGCAGTGTACACCACCACACAAGTGACGCGAACGAGGGAGGCAGGCCACGACAATGATCAAAGCACGCTGCCAGCAGGGAGGGGACAGCAATCACAGTCACTAGTACACTGCATGGTTGACTATTGTCAGCGTCGCCCGTCTCTCCCACACCACAGCAGATGCTGACAATGCAGACAAGATGGGTTTACACGTCGGTTTACTGATGTAAGCATGTCAGTCTCTTTTGTGAGCTACATAATTAGCTTGTATCTCGCAGACTGATGATGCACACTTTATCACTTGTAATGGACAGCTGTATGCCCACAAGTCGCCAAATGCAGGCTTCTAGGTACTGAAACTTTGCACGTTTTATATCTCAGTCACGTAGTGAGTGACGAAGCCAGCTGTCACCTTATAGCGCCATCTTGCAGAAGAGATGTGTGGATCCTTGAATTTGAGTCTGAGCCAGTCCGCAATTTTCATCAAAGATCCGCATATGCATCCACAGCACTGTGCAATCTTAGGTCCGCAGTCAGTTCACATCTGCAGTCGCAGTTCATTAGAGAATAATGACAGGTCAAGTACTTGATACTTGTTAAATTAAATTGGTTATTACTTGATAAACTGTGGCAAATAATGACCCTGCGATACACTGCTACTTGATGTCAGAACATCCAAATTAATCTTAGCTTTTCGGAGACTCTTAGCATTCATTCGATGATAACACTGTTGCCAATGCATAACAGTTATGTCAGTCTGTGAATCAGCAAAATTTATCCATCCGCAGTCCGCACACCTGTCCTGTAGCTGAGGACACTTGTGTGACCGATGACTGCCAGATGACCACAGACGGTGAGAAGAAAAAGACCACCAACAAAGCACCATTGTCAGCACCAACTTGATAACGAAAGTCATGCAGAATGAATGGTCTGGGTGTACGAGTTATTTATGCCTTATTGGGGAGAAGGTCAGCTGCCACAGAAGCATCCTGTCACCGAATAACCATCGCTCTATTCACACGATCAAATGACCTGCAGCATGTACGTGCAGGTATGCTTCAGTGTTTCTGTGAAGTGTGAATGCAGTATGCGCCGATCGTCCGCGATATCGTACGATATTTGTGGGCCATGATATCGTAAAGTAAACCCATCTGCGACCGACATCGCGATATCGCCTACTCGACATGAACACTTTACATTTTTATACACGAACCCACATTTGTCAGTTGCCTGATCGATGTTTCTTCTCCATTTAAGCTTACTTCCTCAACAGCATCCCAATGAATCTATCTTACACTTCCCCTCTGCTTCTGTATATGGTCTACCTTCAATTCATCATAATGCAGTCATCCACTTTGTTCTGATTTACTGTCTTTAGCCTGCTGGTTATTAGCCCGCCATCAATAGCCCTCCAGTCATAAGCCCGCTGGGGTACGACGTTAGCCTGCGCCCTTAACACTGGCGGGCTTATGACCAGCAGGCTAATGTCAGTGCATCCTCTGTTCTTGAGTACACTACATATCAAGTTTGAAACAATGACATAGGCCTATTAGTCGTCTTCAAGTTGCTTGACTAAATCACCCAGTAAACCACCAGTACCAGTGATTCCAACAACTATTTTCTAAACATATTAACAGCAGGAGATAACCTATGCTACAAATATTAAATTGAATATATAAAATATGACAAACCATGAAGCAGATGTTCTGGAACTAGCCCCAGTGATGATCTAGTGCTGTCCATAGACAGTCTGTCTTGAAATGAGGTTTCCATCGTTGGAATAATACCTGAAAGCTCATCAGAATCCTCTACATATGAAATGTGAACACAAACCATACATAAATGCAGGGCTACATAAATCAATAAACAAGATAAATTAAACTGACAATAAAACAACTGCTTAAGGTACTAGTACATATTCCTTTCCTTATGAAACAGAAAGTGAAAAATAATTATCACTCTGCTTAATAACTGTCTAACAAACTTTCAAGCAAATTTTAAAATAAGCAAATCTAAAAGTAGAAGTCGAACGATAATTCTTGCCATAAATCGGCAATCTTGCACTAGTATCTGATCTGGAGTAATCATGAAATGGAATCTCGACGACACTTTCGTGTGTAATAATGCAAAAAGTATGACGGACGAGCTGAACGATGCTAACTGCCTTGTGGGAAGTGAACAAAGTAAGTCAACATTAGGGATGTTAAAACCGGATTTTTTCCAAAACCGGTTATCGGTTTGCAGAAACCGGTTTTTTC
>Ga0126335_1002493_pt1 | contig 11053 bp, 8 predicted proteins | sample OlaspJWI45metaG_FD_108409 | JGI IMG/M metagenome (GOLD analysis project Ga0126335, IMG submission 108409) | Marine gutless worms symbiont microbial communities from Oahu, Hawaii - Olavius sp. 1 OAHU.JWI-45 metaG | ecosystem: Host-associated > Annelida > Digestive system > Unclassified | place... | reverse complement strand
GGTATCGGTATTGGTTGACAGCAAAAATCAGTGTATTGGTATCGGTCGAAAATGGCGTACTCGGTCTAACACTAGTGAATATTATAGTTAGTTTTGATGATATTGGAAGCAGTGTACAGGTGTACTCGTGGCCCATGTCAGTTGGCTTGGTGGTACGTTTATGGTTTTAATGTTGTCGTTTAATTTCACGTGTCCCATCTTTGTTTCTGTCATGGAGTTGGTTTGCAACATTCACAATTTAGTACTTTGTAGTTTTGAGATGATGAAATACAGCGAGACCAGAGTTAGTTGTTGAAGGTAAGGTGACAATGTCTGTTGCAGGCGGACTTGATGTCTCTAGCACTGCTGAGTTATAGCGTCCAACAAGCGTTTAGTGATTGTACCGATCTGCTGCCTATTGCTGAACTGCAGTATTATTGCCAGGTAGGTGCTCTGTGCTGTATAACGTGTTATCCACATATGGTAGTTTCCAGTTTTATTTTCTCTTGGCATTGCAAAAGTGATGGTGCCAAAAATTAACACGCAGAGGGAAGGAAGTAACACATGACCTCGTTGAATATTAGGTAGTTTCTTGGGTAGGAGAATTCAATGAGAACTGAGGTGCTACATTATGTAATGGGTGTCAGAGATATGAACAAATGAAGAGATGGCTAAAATCAGAGGATAGAGGGTGATCATTAAAACTGCTGAGTGATGGAGTCAGAATACACAGATACAACTGCGTATTTTTTGTGTTCTTTATTACATTATATATTTATATTATATATTTGTACTCATTCTCTAGCATTCTGCCATCTCAGTGCAGTGGTCCGACTACATGAGTAGTTGTGTTGATGTACAGATGAACGATGCGACATTCGTGGAGTGTTGTGAGATGATTGCAAACAGCCTGTCACTCTATCAGAAGCAGCCGACACGCACTCCACGCCTGCGCCTGTCATGGTCTGTGTCACGCCGCACGCTGCACAAGATGCGACCAAGCACACGTGCTGCGCAGGACCTGGAACCTATCATGGAAGACGAGAGTTTGCAAACGAGCTTCAGCAATGATGACAACTACTCGTCACCATTTGACAGGTTAATACTGTCGGTTCTGTGAATAGTTTTAATTACTCATTACTGAAACAGTTATTATTGTTCTTCCTTCCTTCTTATTCTTCTTGTATGTGCGCTGTGAGTCTTAATTGGTCAGCCATGAAACACATCGTCTGCTGCCATAGAACTTCTCCAATGGGAAAGAGCGGAAGAAGTGGGATCACACCACAAGACAGATTGGTGGCTTTCTGTTTCTATTTCTTCCTAAGGCACTTCGGTGTCCCTTTCCAATTCGAAAACGGTTTAGGAAAGACCACTGTTGTCACAGAAGAACGATGTAAGTATTATTTAATCAGTGTTGAATGGGTAACTTAAGTAAGTTTTGTCTTCATTTAGTGTATGCGTACTTGCTTGCGGAAATGTCTATAGAGCACAAAAGCCACAAACATAATTTTATATCGAGTTGAAGTAGTGTGATATTTAACATGGTGTGTTGATAGTGAGGTGGACGATGGTGCCAACATGGATGACAGAGTGCTGTCATATAATGGTAGTAATGATGATGATGATGATGATGATGATGAGGCAGTAGCTGCAGAGGCTGAGTCCATCGATACTTAAAGCTTCAGCGTCCGCCGTCGTCCCATCGTCTCACTGGCGGCAAGTTTACATGCACCGCCATTCTCCAGCTAAAGTCATTCGTTGTTGCGTATTTCCTGTGAACAATCACTGTTTGTATAGATCGTGTTTTCTGCCACGTTATCAGAGTTACAAATTGTACATGGTTCATTGTAATGACTGATGTGTAGTTGCTTTTTCGTGAAATGTGATGCACAAGATTAGGTTTAGATTTCTGTCGCTCCGGGTAAAGTCTGCAGTTGTGCTTTATTAGCATTGGAGAACTTTGTCATTTGCACGTTGGGATTGGAATTGAAATGTGTCTATGATGTTAACGTAGATTTAAGAGAACCTGGTTTGAATTTGGCTTGCCGTCGTTGAAATGTTGGATCATATCTAGTAGCGTATGCCACTTGATTCTGTGTTGTGTGTTTAGTTTATTATTTTCACCACGGCAACGCGGCACTGTTTTGTTATTATTTGTAGTGTATGATAATCGGCTAAGAGTTGTGTTCAACAGGGTGTGTATGTGGTTTGCGCGAATACTGTAGTGTTTAGGGATGGGAAGCAGCTCATCAAATGTCAGTTTATGGAATCTGTGCAGAGTTTTGAACTACATTGAAGAATGTTTTGATGTATTTGCCATTTACTAGATATTGGCTTTTGTTGTAATTTAATTTCAGAAGGAATTTTATTTTCTGTTTGAATCACCAGTTGCTAAAATTCATACAGTACCGACCCAGTTATGGATAGAAAAGACGTGTGGGCTGGGCTGCTTTGACTAATGCTTGGCTCGGACTTGAACATACAATGTCACAACTGTTGATGTAACCGGTGTTTTATTGTAGCTTGGGGTCCATTATTGCTGGTGCAATATGTTCAGTGTTCTGGGAGTTGAAAAAGCAGGATAATATGCATACAGTGCCTGGTCTGTAATTTTTCATAATTTTACCTGGTTTGGCTAACATCCTGTGCTAATATTAAGACAGATAGCTTTGTGTCTGTCGAAACATGGGAAGTTAGTGTTTGAATTTGAGCTTCGTCGCATCACCAGTAGAATATATAGGTTTTTGGGTTTGTTACTATGGTTGGTGCTATGCATATAGCAGTGTTGCACTGCAGCATAGACGTGAAATCCACATATGCAGTATAGGGATGTGATAGTGCTAGGCCGATGGTTGGTTTTTCACATTCGTGTTTGTCTTTCGTTGTTCGTTACACTTGGCCAGTGTACGTTACGTTACGTTAGCTTGCAGTCACGTGCTGACTGAGAGCATTTGTAACTCGGAGTGCAGTGTGCACACAGTGGCTGCTGGTGCAATATGTTCAGTGTTCTGGGAGTTGAAAATCAGGATAATATGCACATAGTGCCAGTCATGCACTGGCATTAGGTTAATTTTAATTGCTTAGTAATTGTCCAGTTTACGTCAGTGAATCAACAGTATCTATTGCTAGTCTGCAATCTCTCTACAATGTGTTTTTGGTATTTAACAGCATGTTACAGCAGTGTTGACATTGATATTACTTGAGGGTCATTGTTTTCAGCAGATTAGTGAGTGTATCTTTTTTTCATGTGTGCGGTTTTTACCAAATCAAGTACAAACCAGTTTGGCGGTATGTTCTGAAGAGTCGGTAAAATTTTCTACTGCAAATAGCTCGTCAGGATATGTTTGGCTAAAATAATATATAAATTGTTGCTGGTTTTCACTGCCAGTTTACATTGCTTGGAAGGATGCCGATAGAAAGAGTTTATAGGTTCACTGTGTCATCTTGTCAGATATAATTTCCTTGTGTGTTCATTATTACAGTTTCCTCTTCATTCTGAGTGTTGATAATACATGCAGTTTGTTTGTTTTACTTTCTAACTGTCGTGGGTTTTATGTGAGCGTGATATTTGCTACTGAGATTTTGTACTCGCAGTGTAATTGGAATAGAGAAATTGTGATGTCTGAAATGAAAGGAAAAAAGAAGTTGTATGCAGATGTCATTCACCGATGTAGTGAGTGAGTAATTGCGTGAGGAAAATATGGGGATGATGCTGTAATGAAGACAGTGTGTCATTTCTTAGCTGGTCTGCATGATTCACCGATATACGACCAGTTCGTTTGTTGTGTGATTGCATCGTCTGTGTTTTAGTTTTTGTGATACTAAGAGTTTGATCTCCATTGTTGAACTTTCCGACCATACCATTCTAGTCTCCATCGGTGAGTAATGAGTTAATGCTATTTGCTATTCGCTGCATGTGTATGCAGCCCACTGTTGCTTTGGCTCTACTTGTTAACTGGTTGTACTATAAAACACTTAATATTTTTCTGACAGTCTCAAAAGTTAGAACTTGAAAAGGAAGATGTAGACATTGATGGCATTTCCTTTTGTGTTTCTTATTGTCTGCATGTTCTGTCGTCATGTGTAGCTGTCCAAAGATGTTGAAAGCCTGCCGACATTTGTTCATTTAGTGTGTTGTTTAACTGTGAGTCTTTCAACGTGAATGACTTCCAGCAGTTTATCACTGGCTGTAAGATTAATCAGTATTTAAATGTTAGTCTCATAATTGTGGCCACAAAAAGCATATAGTTATTGCAAAAATCTTGTCACTGTTGATTGATTGATTTTTTGTTCAGTTATCTAGAAATTTAGATATCACATGCCAGTATGCGAGAAAACAAAGAATTATGCAGCTAGCTAGTCTTTGTTGCTGTAGGAAAATTGTGGGATAATTTTTATGATAAATTGTAAGACTTGTGGAATGTGGACTGCAAATTTCTGTATGTATTGAAGTTTTTGCTTGTTTGTTAACTAGTGCTAGGTGAATGTTTTCATCGTGCATGGCGACCGACTCGCTACGGGCATTGCATTCAGTGTGATTCATACTGAATTTTATGTAGCTTGTGTTGATTTTAACGATGTACATTGAATTCTTGCTGCCGTACCAGCTCTCAAATATAAACCAGTATCGTCATTTTAACATCTAGGAGAGTTACTTGCTAGGTGGATGTTTCCTTTCCATCGTTGCTTGCATTGCATTTATATTCTTAACTGTGCTTGTATTCGTAGAAGACCCGCCGTCAGTGGACTTAATAAGGCATACAATGTTAGCAGTAGCAAAGCAGGTGCGGCTCGCCAAGCAATTGCGTTAGTGGCCTTTGTCCATGTTTTGCTCACATTAGCAGCTGTTGCTTGTTGTTCAAGCAAGACTGTCTGCTGTTATATTGCTTGATTTCATCATATCATTGCATGTCTGTGTCTGTGAGTGTGTCTGTTGCACGTCAACAGTGCATTAATATGACGGCCTTCAAAATTGCAGTTCAGTATCGATGTCTACGTTGGCTATTTGTGTCATGTTGGTGCTAGTACGCGGGTCACAAAGGTGCATTTCTAACATGCGAGTGCCAACAGCATTCATTGTGTTGCCGAATTCTGCATTTTGTGCCATTCTTAGACATTCAACACCATTCTCATTTTTTGTTCTTTCAGCATTAACCAAATCGTCTGAACTTCTTTGCAGTGAAATTTCCTGTGTACAATATCCAATGGTGCTGTTTATAGTATTAAGGCCGAATATTGATGCCAAAAACTGCTGAGGCCTTGCATTAAACTTGCAGTCATACTAAATGTCTTCTTACATTGCCTATGGAGTCATACTGTATCTGAATGCTGTGCTGTAAGTTGTAACCTTAAATTATTTTTTTTTTCGATTTTGTGCTTTAAAATCACTCAACGTGTGTCAGTCATACGTGATATTTGTATACTGCTAGAATTACAATTGCAAACTGGATGCAGAATTTATAAAGAAAGTCGTGCTTCGATGGTTTGTTGGACTAGCATAATACTTCATTGACGAGTATACTCAGTATTTTAATTGCTATCGTTCAGAGTACTCGATATGCCGGCTCGACGTCCTGTCGCGTCACAGTGTAATGGCAATCGTGCCAGTGTTAATAGTAGTCTGCCAAAATGCTGCTGTCGTTCTGTGCTGTTTGCGAGTATTACGTTGGAGAGATAATCATTCCTTGTGTGACTACGTAGCCGATGTGTGACTATGTAGCCGATGTTATTAACTCTGCAATTTCTGCTTTGCCGGTGCACTTAACGAAGTTGGTTGTGATGATGCTCTCAGTACGATTTGTTTATATTTTGCGTATTATTATTAGTCATTGAGTAATTGTTAATAACGTTGCTGTGTCGACTTATTGCCCCCCAAAAAAAACTAAAAAAAAACTAAAAAACGTAAAAAAAACCAGAGATCACTTGATTGTCTATGTTTGTGTGTTGTGTGTATGTACTTAGTAGTTGGCTCAAGTAAATGCTTTTAAGAATTGTAATGCAACTGTGTCGGCTGACAATTGTTCCTTTGTGGCCGCACTGTGGTGGAGATTAATGCAAGTTATGTATGCTGCTTTGCGATATTTTGTTGTTTTATCCAAGTGCATAGCTGCCAAGGACAGATATTTGTTGTGTTGTATGCGTACTAAACGTAGGAGCTCAAGTGTTGATCAGTCACATGTGATGGTAATGTTGCATTTCATGGGTGCCGAGTATAGCTATGGAAATAACTGGGTGTATCCTGGACTTTAATTTGTGATAATGCAAGTTTTTTTAATCAAAATGTGCGACAGGCATCATGATTGTCAGGAAAGTCTATCCATTAAACAGGATCACTGTGATCTTGGTGGTTAGCAACCCTCATTCATACAGCTTGTCCTATTCTAGTAGATGCTTGACGTTTCACTGGAGACAACTGCGGTTTATATTTCGTCTCCTGTCACTGAATGCGTAATTGAGTTGGGCCAAACTGTTGTGTAGTTATGCTCTTGTAGAAGCTAACAGTGTCGTTGCACGTTATACTGATCTTTTTGTTTTCGCTGTGTCATCATTATTTGAATTCAGTAGGTTTCTCTTTCTTGTTTTGCGATCAGCAGATGCTCCAGAATCTTACATTTGTGCAAGTTGTATATGTAGCACAGTTTTCACAATAGTTCTTATCAGTACCAATGCAGTTGGTACAGTTTTGTGATCTTGGTATTTTTTAATAAAACAGTTTCTGGTTGACTTACAGTGGTGTCAAAAATTTATTCATGGTACCATTCTGTCTAGCCTTTTTTGTAAAAGTGACACACACATTTGCTTTAACAACAAGAATTTGTTTGCGTCTTATATCTTTTATGGTAAAAATTGTATCTTGTAAATGTGTTCGTTTAAATGGTTGTAAAAGTACTATTTATTCATTAATGGTGATCCATTGGTTAATTTGCTGAAATTATTAATTGGTTGAAAAATTAGTTTGTAATTCAAATGAAGACACTGTGTTCATTGTAAGCTAACAACGGTGAACATTTCCGTGTGTGAATTTTGACCACTGTTGCAGTGGTGTTACACCTTGTGAATTGTGCTTGTAACACTCAGTATTCACACATATGGCCTTGTCAGATGGTTTATTTTCACTGATAATCAGACTCCAGTATTGCAGAGTTTGCGGGAAATCTGGCCGAAGCTGAACTTTGCTACGTTAATGCAAGCCTAGTCGCAAAGACTGTCTCCGATGTTCTGGTATTGCTGCTAACTTGTACAAGTGGCAGAGTTGGTGTTGGTTCACAGTGTACATTGCGAGTGACAGTTACGTTCAGCTGAGTGACGTTTCGTGTGGTTTTTAAATTATCTTGTTGCCGTTGCCATATGATGGCCAGCTTGTGATTGCACACAGTTGTAATACATGTGACTGTGTGGCGCATATCATGTGGGAATTGTTAGCTTAGCCTTTATTGTCAACTTGCGTTTTGAAACTCTCTTCACAAGCCTGCAGTGCTAACGTGTGTTATGCGACTAGAAACCCAGTGAAGTTTTACAGATAGAGGCATATTCCTCGTAAGGGTGTGGCTAAAATATGTGATGCAACATGCAGTCTGAAAAGAAACTCTCATGTGTTTTCAAATTTTCTGTGATTATTCAGTAGGTTTGTCAGCAGTAATACTGCAACTTTTATGAAATTTTGTTAAATGGCATTAAACTGGCAAGGACTAAAATACACAGTTTGAACTTTTAAGTTGCCAGAGCAAGAGCTGTGAACATGCTCTGGTGAAAATGAAATTTCTCAGGTTCATGGGACTTCAAAATTTTGGCATGAAATGATCAGCAGTTGTTCAGAATGTGTTACGTTTTAGCCACATTCTGTAGATTTTTGTCAGTAGTTAATTTGAAAACGTTGGTTGCTATTTAGATCATAAATACTAATGGTTTCTAATGTTGTTGAAACTGAAGCCTGTTGCATATCTTGCTAAATGTAATAATTTTGACTTTTGGTGAAAGAATGAATTGAAACCCAAATTACAAACCTACAACCAATCTGGCCTTCAGTAATGTGTCTCGAATGCATTTAGTCAGCTACAGTTAAAAGTGGACAGAGTGGAATATGAGCTGAAATGATTGACGTCCGTTGTCATTCTATGCAAATTCTGCTGTGCTGTAGCCACACTATGAGCTTCGTGTTTGCTTGAACAGACTGCTGAGGTGCAAATATGTCGCGTCTTTCTCCGAGTGCAATACCGTACAATTGTTGTATGTGGCATTTCGTTGTTGCTTCGGCTGCAGAACATCAGCTGCATGAATTATCATAGGTCTAGGACACTCGACAGCATCTGTTACTGCTGCACTTTCTATTCATTCCCTTCAGGTCATTATGTCGGTAGTTTCTACACAGTTTTCACCGATAGTATTGCTTTTCTCTGAACTTATGCTCTTGTACATCGTTGATATATAGTAACTGTGTGCCCCTGATATAGTACACATTCACACAGTTGTACTTTCTCATTGTCGAAGTTTTGTGTGAATTTGCTTAACGTAAACTTATGATGCGGACTGTTCAAGTTATGTCACTCTTTGCCACGGTGCTTTCTGTCTAATGCACTAGTGTGTTCTTTTAGTAAAATTTGATGTGTAAATTTTACTGAATTTCCATCAGTCTCTGTGAAATATTGTTGTGACAATCCTGTCACTTCTAGTCCACGTAACGACCACCACTGTTTTGTTGTTGACTCAGTTATTGTTCTGTCCATTTCTAATATTTCCCGTTTGTGTGCACTTGATGTTGATGTCATGCACGTGACCAGAGGTACCATACCAACGTTGTTTGTTTTTGTCCACCTTTGTTTGCTGTCTGACTGCATTGCATGTTACTAGCATTCCGTTGTATTTATTCAAGACCTAGGCTAAGTTATGTTTATTTGCTGGGAATTATTTATGAAACTAAACCCAAGATGCATATATTATGTCCATTTTTCCGTTAATGCTGATTGCAACGGCCTTCCTGCATTATCTGCGTGTAAACAGTTAATTGTCTTTCACCAGTGTTTGAGAGCATCTCGTAGATTCAGTATTTTGCAGCCATTGCCATATAGCAGCCATAGTGTGTAGAACAGGCACCATTTCGGACACAGCAGACTCTGAATTGACTTTGGTTGACCTGTAGTGTGCCTTTCTTCTTATCTCGTAGCATTGCTGAAGGCATATTTTTGTAATATGATGACTGCAGTGTTCAGCCGATATACACAGAACGGTGTTGCATATGCTTCTGAACGAAACAGATAACGTTATGATGATGAATTACATGCATTGTACAGGCTGGCTTGCTGCGTGCTGCAGTGAGTAGTATTGTTGGTTGTTAATAACTTAGTGCATAGGCAGCTCGTAATACTGGTCAGTGACGTTGGACTCTGTAGTATAGGTGTGAGTGTGTGCATGTGTTTGCGTGACCAGCTGTTGGTAGGTTTGTCGCTAATAAAAGATCTCTTGCAGTTGGTTCATTTCTTCTTGGTGTATTTCATTGCACCACTTGTAGTTGTGTGGTTGTACAATACAATAACTGGGAGCATTTCTTGTGTTCTAAACTCTGCTAAGGCGGGCAACTACCAACATACAGTGTCCCCGAAAAACGGACATGCCGGTTTTTTATCACTTTGTCGAATCTTAACCAGTGATTTGACGAAGGCTGTACTGAATACCCTCCAGGACCTCCATCTTGCTTCCTGTCCTTGAGGGGCAGTGTTTTTCCAGTTAACAAAATTACTCATTGACAAAAAAAGTAGCGATGTCATGAATGAAAACAACTAGAAAGTGTGAAAAACTAAAGTAAAAAACAAAACAGTACTAAAAACGTACATCGTTCAAATAAAATTAGTAACTTTCTCAATCTGTCATTCTACTTGGGGCTTACTTTCCACATTAAATATTTTTTATCATGGCAGAATATCACATATTTCTGCTCAACGGTTTCAGTAATGTTCAACTAAAGAACTATGGAGCCTGGACCAAATCCACAGTATCCTGTGTCTTTGTACAAGTCAGTGTGCTTAAACAACCATTGTGGCAGAAAGGAGGTGCATAGGACAGTGTTTTACTGCTATTTTTAGGCTTATATCATGACCTACTTTAGCACTCCTCTTGCATTGCATCTAGAGTGAGCTAACGTGTCATAACTCACTGCAGACAGCCTGTCTCGAGTGAGTTGAGCACCAGCGCACAGCATGTGACAAATACGTCGCCAACACTGCAAGTCACTTCAACAGTCGCCGCTTCACGATCGTTTCTGTCGCCGAACCTATCCACTTAACATTTTGCTTCAGATGACACCTAGCTTAATTTTTATTTCTGTGTCAGATATAGGTCTAATCGGAAAAAGACAAATCAAAATTTGCCTCCACTTCCAATCACATGCACACCCTACCCTACTACAAGTAGCCTAATACATGTCACTGCGGCGGGTAACCTACTGTAGTGACTGATCATCGCAGACCAACGAACCCAGCCTACGCACCAAGCTATGCATAACAACCAGCGGCGTTCACAGGTCAGTGATATAACTGATGTGAACAGTGAACATGAACCATACAGAAAGAATATGTTCGCCCACATCACGCCTGTCAACACGCGACTAAGTTTTGTGACTGGCAAGACAAGTATGGATTGTTTGTTGAATGAAATAGAACTAAAACTAAAAAGTGTCAATGAAATAAAACGAAAACTAAATAGTAACGCAACACTAGAATAAAACTGCAGTAGGGGCAATGTGGGGCCCCCAGAAGTCGCCACCTCAAACAGCACCTTGTTGCATTCAGTTGTGTGACAAGACAGACGGGCATCTGTTACACGAACAAGTCATAATAGAGTGCATCCCATGCATCTGATACTGCCAAATAAAGCGCAAGTTTAAGGAAACAAGAAAAAATTACTATTTGAATGCAGTTATGACTAACGACCTTGCCAGACTGATACATGCGTTAGTGTTGACCAAACATAGGAACCCAAGGGCCCTCGTTCACACTATATTGAATTATTTTTCATAAACGAGTTTGTACCTCAATACACACATAATAGTTTATTTCCATCACAATTTAAAGAAAAATATCTT
>Ga0126335_1002492_pt1 | contig 11054 bp, 9 predicted proteins | sample OlaspJWI45metaG_FD_108409 | JGI IMG/M metagenome (GOLD analysis project Ga0126335, IMG submission 108409) | Marine gutless worms symbiont microbial communities from Oahu, Hawaii - Olavius sp. 1 OAHU.JWI-45 metaG | ecosystem: Host-associated > Annelida > Digestive system > Unclassified | place... | reverse complement strand
GCCCGACCGGGCGGGCAGAATGGCTAGTAAGACATATTCCTATGGCGTTACATCAATTTCTGATCAATTTCGCAGAGAGGCAGACTGACATACCGGTACAATACTTGCTTCGCTAGCCCAGCCTGTCTGTAGAGCAGGTAATCAAGTTTAAGTATAAGCAAATTAAAGATGAAAGATGAGAGGGGTCTGGAAGAGCTGCAAAATAAGTTTAAGGGTATAGATGCGATGAATCAGTCATCATATCGACTGTCCTGTATGGTGCCGAATTGTGGCCGCTAATAACAGCATTATTGAAACGACTGAATGCTGCCCATCACAGATGGCAAGAAGCATACTAAGTGTCTCCTGGAAAGACAACATAACAAACGAGGAAGTCAGGACAAGAACCAAACAATACAGCATTGCAGGCACTCTCAGTGAAAGAAGATTATACGTTGGCTTGGTCACGTATTGCGAATGGACCACCAGCGCATTCCACAGCAAGCACTATACAGTGGGAGGCTTCAGGCTTCAAGGGGGCCGGTCGGCCAAGGACAAACTGGAGAGGCGTTGTCAAGAAGAATCTCCAAGGAATGGGACTCAACTGGAAAGAGGCTGAGGTGGCAGCTCTGGGCAGATTAGAATGAAGTCGTCGTGTAGCCCAACACGATCACATAGATGTGGGATAAACCAAGGACTAAGGACAAACCAAAGTAATTAACCGTAATAAAGAGTTCAAGAGGATTCGAAAATATTGACAGTAGATGAGTTATCATGACAAAAGTTATTTCTGTTAGAAAAAACGTTACAGAAGTTATTTGTAAAATGATGAGATCAGACCCCTGAAACGCCTCGGAAGTGTGAACGAGCTTGTCGGTGGATTCTTGTTTGTACGTCTGAGAGCCGTAATACCAGTACGAGTTGTGCAGACCAACCATGAACGCAAACAGCACCTGTGTAAATTAACAATGCCAGATGAATTCAATCAGCCAAGACTGCGTGAACTTGTATAATGGTGTATGCAATAAGCTTATGACATAGTAATCAGAACATACAAATAAAATGATAATGACGATGATGCAAGAATGATATAACAGGTTATAACATCACTGTAATAGTCTCTGTGCTTTATCCACACAATAAAACATCAAATATCTTAGCTGCTATTGAAACCACGTTACTAATATATGCTTCATAAAAGCATGAAAATTTGGTTAATTGGCGCGTTATAAATGTATGTCTGTCTTGTTTGGATTACGCATTAGCCAGACAAATTATAAACTGGCCATGAACGAAAACTTCAAGGTAATCCTAGTGAACAGCAAAAAGTAGATTGCTTACAAGCGTAAAGAGGACAAGAAATCGCGTAATGTCGCCGATCATTCTACCGAGTGAGATCTGCAGCGGTCCAAGCACCTCGAACGCCGGCATAAGATACGTCGTACGCGCGATACTCAGTACATTGGCCACAGCGAACAGTACATCGGACACGATCTCTGGATCATCCGGCTTCCAGTCAAACCGCGCTTATCAAGCCACACAACAACTGATGATCACGTATAGGCATGAAAACAAGTTTACACACACAGCTGGCATGAAACACAGCGTAGCAAACCTCATACATGCAGTACTGAACATAGACACAATATACTGTGCTCACTTTCATAGAAATTTTTTTGCATAACATGTCAGTTTGCAAGTACAATAAATAAATATTTAAGAAAAAACTAAATCTATGGCAAGCCCGTTATGTGTTTGCTGCTCAGGCCTTCACAGACAGACAGCATAGACTGATCGTTATAAACGTTTTCCACCTATAGGCACGCAGATCCATGAAAACATACTTGTAAACAAATTGGATCATAGACTCAGCTCATTCGTGCTTTGTGTGAAATACTAAGACATGCGACTAACAGGCCTTCATGAAGTAGCTGTAGGTCGGGTGTTGCGAGTCGGCGAAAATGTCGTCTTTGATGGCATAGAACTGCGTCAAGTTTCCAAGGACGAGTGCGTCGCGGGCGCGTGTCGTGCCGTTGTAGTGAAGGTCGGCGAACTTGATGCGTCGATCAACGAGGAAGCGCAGGGCATAAGAGGACAGATACATCGACAGAACGATGAAGTCAATCCAGTTGTAACTGTCAAGGAGGTAGACGCGAGGTCCACTGCTGTATAGCGCCTTGCACTCCATCCATAGCAAACCTACATACGTCACAATGTTATGACAACTCGCGTCACTAACACACTATAAGACAAGACGGATAAAAGCGTAGATGTGCAGGTAAGCCGTGAGATCCCCCGCGACAACGCGTGTCATACCTCAACGCTTCTGGGCTGAGGCCACTTTTAGTTAACTTCCTTTTTCGTCTTCTCGTCCGTCTCCAGCCAAAATTTCTGACGATGGGGCTGTATGAGTGTTATGCCTGCCTTCCTTGTACCAAACTCTTTCGATATATTGAAATTGCAGCCTCTTTGTTCCATTAACAGTCTATGGTCTTTATTACGAGGTGTAGGTCTGTGCTTTGTAGTCTGTCGCTGATTTTTCAAAACTACTACCTAGTAAAAACGCATAACGGATAAAGATCAAACGAGCTCAGCGAGAGTCGACAGAAACAAATGAAAAACAAACCGAAGATCCAGAACATGAGGCAAATCTGGACATTTGTCATGAGAATGTTGGCAGGTCTGAACGTCGACTTGATGACATTCTCGACTGACTCGGCGTAGAAGTGAGATGACGCTGAGCTGTCATCGTTGCCCGCAGTCAGTGACATGACGGCAGCGCTGTCCATGCCACTCATGTTGAACGAGATTGGATGTGTGGCGCCGTCGAGGCGAAACGTGGCGGCAGCGAGTAGAAACAGGAAGCTCATGTGTGAGAGTGTGTGAGTTATAAACTTGGACGCCGGACAACGCAGTGCCAACCCAACCTCAGCAAAACAATAGCGACAACAAAGCGATACATGGATGAGACCAATCACGCACACAGACGTCTAACATCCGCATCGACTCATAAGAGTAGCCTATCTGCGTAGCCTACTACAGAATAACAACAGTATAGCCAATATGGTTTATGACACAGAATAATATCAGCAGAATTTTCATAGGTTTGATTTTCATTAATGAAGCCCAAAAAAATATATTAAAAACGAATTAATGCTACCACGAAAACCGAAAAACTTAAAGTTCAGTTCCTTTGTGATAGGTGAGTGACTGAAAAGATATCCCTCAAATCATCTGATATTTTGAACCTTTGGCCCACTCACGACATATAAACATGTTAATTAATACATAAACACAAGCAAAGAGCAGAAAACCAGCAAAGCACAAAAAAGCTTGAAGGTAATAAATTTACAATATCAGCACATAAAGACTGTAAGCAGAGAGAATGTTATGAGTGGGTTGGGAGTCGTACTTGGGTGTGAGGTGCGACGATGTAGACGAGACAAATGATGGGCAACAGCACGATACAGACGAGCCAGAACGCGAGCTGCTTCCAGAGATTCAGCGACTGCATGAAGCCCATCTGTTGTCCGTACCAGATGCTTGTGAGATGCTGCTGACAGTTGGGATGAGCGACGAACTACACAGAAGCAGCAGGTGCACGCTCGGATGACGCCGATGATGCTGCGTCACTGATGACATATGATGATGTCACTAATAGCCGCAGTGCCCGCACCGAGATGCTGTGTGCGTGTGTGTGGGCTGGCGGCAATCGAAGAGCGGCGCTCTCAAGCGTGCACCGCCAGCTAATGCAGCGCTCTTTCATTCACCCATTATTTACGACAGACTCGATCGACTGCTGACATTGTTTTTCACTATAACTACATCTGCAGACCAGTGGTTTTATTGTGAGCTGGAAACGGAAATAAATGATGATTACTACTCAATAACATCTAGACCTATTATCTAAGTCCACGTGTCTGCTGTGACTGAGAGAAGACGGCGGTTACAGCAGCAGTTGCGCTTACTGTCGCTGCAAGTTGATCTTTTTGCAATAAAAAATTAATCGCATTTTTAAATTTTCTCGCCGTAATATTAACAGTGAAAAACGTTAGCCCTATATACACAAAAATATTATCATAAAATCATAATATGTCATATTAATTATTTTAATACGGCGATAAAAATGATGATTTGTCGATGACGCTATCGAACAAGGAACAAGGTCTCTGACAGAAATCAAAACGTCAAGGTAAATTAATGTATGGTTGTGTTTGATGTAATTTGTATATAGATGTTTTACCAACCTGAAGAATAGGTTTAAGGAACAATAAAACGTTGTTTTCCACTGCACAATGCACTGCGTTACGTGGAGAGTAAAAGTACTCGCTGAAACTAGCGGGAACTCGCTGGCACTCGCCCGGAATTGCTGGAACACGCCACTCCACGCATCACATCGCGCAGCGCAGCACAGCGCTGAGACAGATAGTTGTCGCTGCGTTGCGCGATGCAATGCGTGGCGAGTGCCATCAAGTTCCACTAGTTCCAGCGAGTACGCACAGCGCACGTGGCAACGACGTTTGACGATCGCTCAGTAAAGAAATGGATCAAACAAACATCATCGACAAACCTTCTTTTCTTCGTACTCGACGGCCATCTTGAGCCTGGCGAGGGGGTCACGTGAGCCACTTTTCGCACAACCCTCACTAAGTACAGCCTCGACTTCTTGTGTGCCGCGACAAAGGTCCATCAGCTCACACGCGAAGTTCATGCACTGCTCCACCAGACCCAAGTACTCGTTCTGCGGTAGACATCCAGTCAAATCAAATCCAGGTTTGTACAGTGCTGTAAAATATCATAAGACGCAAAGGCGCTTGCGACGGCAGACTAGGCCAAAAAAGTAAGTCTTTAAAATTCGTTTAAGTATAGTCTAGATCGCCAGGCAGATGTTTGTAGGTAACTAATTCCATATTGTGGATGCTGCAATCAGCAATCAAGAACGCCAAAAAGTCATTGTATGTAGAATAGGAATAAGAATATAAACAGAAAAATCGTCAAAGATGAATGAGTGTTTAGCGTCCTGCTCGACATTGACAAGATCATTTCAGAGCCAAGACTTTCCAGACAATCGACTGAAGTGATGCTGAGAAGCAAACTAAAAGCGAAACACAAAAGCTAGAAACTAAAAACATAAAGTAAACCGATATGCCCTAATTCACATGTGAACGGATTGTTCATATTAGTGAATAGGGGACCTATTATCTTGGACAGTCGCAATACATGATACAGCACAGAACAGTTCTGAACTTCCGATATGCTTTCTGTCAACCTCTAAAGGGATCTGGACAGAACTGCCAAAAAGCCGAGGTCAAATAGCCCATCTACACTCGCTAAAATGACGCGTTGCCGTGTCATGTATTTGAGAACGTTTTAATTGTACGCTGAGCGGTCGCAAAAGAAAGAACTGGCTGAACGCAGACTGGCTGAACGCATTTCATTAACGAAGTAAAAATGCGACAACAAACAATGTACGATTTCCGGCGATACCACGAACGGGTCAAATGGTCAGTCAGCAGTCTACCGTAAATGCATTTGCACTGGGCGCGATCGGAAGGGGTGTCCTACAATATACCACCCGACATAATACCAACAGTGAAGAACAATTGCAAAATAATAAAAATGAAAAAATACTAACTTTTCTCTGCCGTCATATACGCGTTTGATAGTTAGCCCTACTTGTCAAAAGATACAAAAAAACAAGTCTCAACTATACGCAGGTGGAAACGTTGAAGTTCAACTCTGCTCATTTTATATAGGCCTACCTACTCATCAACTGGTTTAAAGGTCTATGCTCCACCAACTCCAAGGCCGTTTCTTTTTAAATGTTACAACAAAATGGTCAGTTTAATGTTTTAGTTGATAAACAGTGTCGGTTGGTATTATGTCGGCACCCAGATCGGAAGACGCTGCGTCTAATATTACGCAGACTATATGTGAACAACGCTATAACCTGCAAGTAGAACGGGTATACCGTAGAACAGAACTTATGGAATTTAAGATACTAAACAGAAAGTTATAAGTTAAACTTTAAAATTTTGAGAAATTTAAGTATGCATTTATTCCAACTGTAAGAATTGTCAAACATAATAGAGTTTATAACCAGCGATGAACTAGGCTTAAATACGTTTTTCGTATTCGACATTTTTTATAGTCTATTTTTTACATAGCCCATCAGTGGCGTCGCCAGCTACACAGGGCGCGGTTTTCGAAAATTTCCAAATTTATTAGGCCTAATCGAATACACATCGTACACAATGCAGCCTATTGCGACCGATGATCCCGTATAGCGTGGCGTGTCAGCCTGTCTGTTTGTCACGCGGTTGCGCTGTACAAAAACGGCTCAACAGATCGAGATCCTATTCGGGGTGGAAACTTTTGGGGACCAAAGGCACATTGTATAAAATGGGCGTCCTTATCCCCCACAGCGAGGGAAGAAAAGGGAGGATTTTGCACATTGCAAAGCATAGGAGCATTGCTCACATTCGATGAGGCCTTCGCCAAATTACTTTAGCCTTTTGTTTGTTTCTGGACTTTCGCAACGTAAAACTACTTCAGCAATCGAGATGATAATTAATTCACTGACTTTGAACTCTTTCTCGACCTGCGCCAGTTTCTTCATTTCTTGGCGCAGTTTGAAGGTCGTCATGATGGGATCCGGACTGGACAGCGCCATGTAGGCAGGACTGGCAAGTGCTCGATAGGCGTTGAGCCGTGATCTCGACCTCTTCAACGAGTCATAGTTCTGCTTAGAGACACAGTCGGCGCACTGGCAGGCGATAGGGTGCGGCTTCTCGATCGTGTGATTGCGAGACAAGAACATCTGAATGATCTCATGATTGTTGTAGTGAGCGGCGAGGATGAGTGGAGTGATGTCGGGTGAAAACTGACTCTTCTCGTCTGTGCGAAAGAATGGGTCTTTCTGTGTACGTCGACACAGCTCCGCCCCAGCGATGTAGTTGGGATGCTCGATAATCACCTGTTAGACACTTCATATTCATCAATTTGCCAACTCTCCAACTTACCAGAATATTCGCATTGCAAAATGCGGCAGGACAGTCACAGTGCAACAGTTTTCCGTAGTTATTAATGATACTTCAGCTTAATATTCGTAATATTATAATTTGTCAGTTTTAAATAACGTGTCTTGCCGCTGTGTTAATCCTATACCTGTACGATACAATCTGATATTTTGGATCAAAAATTGACAGGCATTTAACCAGAATAGTTTACAAAACCAATGAAACCGTATTGAAAACCGCCTATCGCCAATCTCGTGACCTATGCTGACAGGCTATATAGAAGACACTGAGAGATGACCTTGACTATTTTCGTGGCGCCCTTGCTGATGGCATGTAGCAGCGACTCCTCGATACACTCAAAGTTGACGCGGTCCAGCAGTAGTTCGACTGTCTCCATGGACTCGCTGTCGACAGCCAGGTGCAGCGCACTGCGGCCCATGTAGTCGACACAGTTGACATTCAGCGCGTCTTCGTTGGAGACCGCCGTGTTCCCCGCCTCGCCCAGAGACTGACGAACTATCGGCACGTCACCCAGTGCCGCAGCGTTCAGATAGACTCGCTCCTCGTCCGTCAGCTTTATAGATCCATTCACACGCCCAGTTGTCAACTACGTTGTTTTGTGCGGTTTCCACTCAACTCGTTCCCAAGTCGAACCTAACCCTGACCCTGACTATAACCCTTGGGAACAAGTTTACTTAGGGACTAGTGCTCTCTTTGGCGAGTTGACTGGCACTTGCTTAAAGCAATGATACACACCAGATAACTTGACTGTAGTCAAAATGGAAAAAAAATTGCCAACCAGCATCATCAATCTAAAGGCTGTCAACTGACTATGTACTGTATTTTGTACATTACTGATATACAATAATGGCCAAAAATATTAATTAATTAATCCAAAAATTAGTTAGTTAATTAATTAATTAACTAACTAACTAATTAATAAATAAATTAATTCATTCACTGAGTAGAGTTTGTGAAAAAACACACACAAGACGCAAAAATAATCTGAATGAAAAATGAAACGTCGCATTATATACAAATGTCTCGAAAGCCGTCAATCAATATGCAGTGAGTGGTAGGATACAACAACATGCAACAAGAAACCTGGACGTCTTCGAAGTTGGTGAAAAGTGATCCTCGTGATGACGTCGTACGTCTTGATGACTCAGTCGTACTGCTCAGCTGAGTCCTGCGTGCATGTATATACAACATATACTCGCATAGCCTATACATTGTCACAGAGACACTTTACGCCGCTGCTCGCAGAATAACTTTTTAAAACTAGAAAATCTATGACAAACAAATGCGTCTGATGTGTAGGCTGTCAGAAGCAGGCGCACACACGAACAACAGAGGCTGGTCCATCTATGCAGAATTTTTTAGTATTTAAAAACAGTATACTTAACAATAGATTAGTTCAATTATATTTCTATGCAGTAAAGCAGTTAATAATTTTGCAAAGAAAAACTTTTACCCATTATGAGTCTAGGAATTCGCAAAATATATATTGTATTAATTAACAAAAAATGCACGTGATTTGCGAAGAAGACGTGAGCTCTGAGCAAGAAGTTATGTTCCAGTCAGGTCAGTCGAGATTGTAATGACATAGGGAGATAGGGTTCCTCATAGGTGACTGCTGAGCGTGAGCATCAGACTGGTGTGACACATGCGAGCAGAGTCAACTACAAATATTGCACTGATGCAAAGTATTAATCACGAGCAGATTTCCATCTCATGAAGTCTCACGTTATCTAGTGATTATTGGCAGTTTTTCCGCGAATTCCCAGCAGAAACAGCTGCCGCCGCTGTCCTGTAACCGCCCGCTGCGAGAGACGCAGGGCTCCAGAGAACATCTTGCGAGATGGCGTGCGCTGCAGATGAAGCAAATAAGCCAATATCGTCCAGCTCTTAGAGATATCTGATGAAGAACTAGTCCAAGTACAGACAACTTATCAGTGCGACGTGCCGCTGCTCTGTGTGCTGTCTTTATTAAAACGTGATCGATCACCCTGCCAGCCCGTTAAACAAGACCTGATCTCTTCGTTCCAGGGTCACGAGCAAGGACACGACGAACAGACAGACGGACAGACAGACAGGGCAAAGTGCAATCCGTAACGCGGCCTCATATCGGGAGGGCCGCGTCAACTGATTTATGTGCGTGCTGGCATGTCAAAAATGACTGGCGTGCGACTCTAACACCGGAAATTAATGGCTGACTGCGCGGGCAGGTCAGATTGTAATCGCAGGCTTCCCTGCAGTCTACGGCGTCAGCAGACTGTAGCTGCACGCAACGACTCCGTAGCGGAAACAACCGTTATGGCAAACAGCAAACAAAACAAACTTTATAAGAACGAGACTTACACTACAAACTAGCCATGATCCGTGAAGCACGTGAAAATGGTACCGAGAAGTTATGCAAATGTTGCGCAAGAGCCGCACATTTCAGACCGTAATATAACAAACTAGCATTGTGTCCTGGATATGTTGCAACCTCAGTAACAGGAGACACAACCACTCGACCATCGACTTGGTCGGCTCAACTAGGAGAGTTGATGATCACGATTGACTACGAGATCTAGTGCACACGTAGGTCTCTTAAATCACCGAGCAGCCCCTTCCAAAGGTACATCAGGTGCTGTGTATGTCGTTCGACAACTGAATGCTCCATGAACAATGCAATAATGACAGGATACCGAGGACGCTGATGGTTTGGTGCTCGAGTTATCAACGTGGTGACATTTTGTGGCTCGTGGCAAGTTTTTGTAACGCTCAATCAAAATTACGACATATTTGTGCGCCATTAATGTTCCGTGTTTCAAAGACACTTAAAGTGTCATCCTTTGAACTTTGTTTAACCACAGAAAAATACTTTTAACGTTTTTGCGTGCTAAAATAATCACACTACGGATGTGTGATGATGACGACAATGACTCAGTGTTAGAACTGCCGAAAATGAGCAGGGATTGAAAACTTGTCGCGGTTTAGCTGTAAACGTTACCAGTGATTGGCAGTGAGTGATGCTTTAGGAAGACCAGTCAGCTAAATTATATACCGAGAATCCGTCTAACGGTATACTCAAATGATGAATGAACGTGCGAGTTTATTGGGCGTGACAACCAGTCTGGTGGTAAAGTCACGGCTGAACCGGTGAAAAATTGGCAGACGGTGCCGGGAAAAATAAAAACAAATGTCTGGAAATACGAGAGAAAGACCTGCTGACGTCACGGACTACTGACCGAAGCTGGCCGGATGACGTTATAATGGAAATGCCAAAAAGAGGCCATCGGGTTATCTTACGTACATAAAGTTGGGAAAAAACTGTTTTCCAATCCTCAGTGACCAGTGACACGTAACCGTATAACATCTACAGTACAACTTATTGCATTCACGCTGCCTGCAAAGCACTGCTGCTTTTAGGAACGATAACCGGGCATTATTCTGTTAACTAAATTACCTGTTTCTTGTCGATATCATAAAATTCGGTTCTGCTTGACTAAACACGGAAGCTGACTTCTTCTTCTCTGCAGTAAGGCTCACAACTTCAATAGTCTGACATTAGCTAAACAATTAGTACGTGGTCTCAAATTGATCAACATTAGCGTGTTGCTAAAATCTCGCAAGTACTGTTTGTAGGCCTATTGTACCGGAATAAAGCAATTTATTAGCTTTATAACAACGTTTGCAGTTTGCACCTGAAGAGTTGTTCTGTGAAATAGAAAAAAATAAGGGTATTGTTTTTTTCATGATGGCACATAATTCAGAAGACAAAGTCACGGGTAACATGGTTGATTTAAACTTTAACGAATTCTTTGAATGGAGCCAACATTACGGCATCAGAGGCCACAAATATAAACTGTATAAAAGTCTCCAGGTACACGGATTCGGTCAGAATTTTTCAGTGAACGCGTCATTACTGTATGGAATGAACTGTCTGTCTCTACTGATTTTAGCACAATTACTCGTTTTAAAAACAGTATTTTAAATGCCGATTTCTCTGATTATCTCGTATATTTTTAACTATGTTCTGTTCTGTTGTACATCTTTTTGTATTTTATG
>Ga0126335_1002491_pt1 | contig 11054 bp, 10 predicted proteins | sample OlaspJWI45metaG_FD_108409 | JGI IMG/M metagenome (GOLD analysis project Ga0126335, IMG submission 108409) | Marine gutless worms symbiont microbial communities from Oahu, Hawaii - Olavius sp. 1 OAHU.JWI-45 metaG | ecosystem: Host-associated > Annelida > Digestive system > Unclassified | place... | reverse complement strand
TGGTTTCCGCTTGGTCCATGGTATACTCCTTTCTTTAATTGTGCCCGGAATTGAGCAACTAAAGAAGCTATATACCAATTTGAATTTTTTTTCCGCCGCGTAGCGGCTTCGTCCAACAAGCGGCTTAATCTCGAATTCATGTATCGAGCCCCTTCTCCTCTGACTCATCGGGTGCATTACGTCCAGCAAATCCTGGGCCAATTGTTTCTGCTCGAAAGTAAAATTCTTATAAACTTCCCGGTGAACGCCAATTAGTTTAAAAACAACAACCTGAAAACCTTGCTGAACCCCCAATATACGAAGTCCGATTTCTGGATCGAGTGAATGACTTTATTGTGGAGAGCGTCCTTGTGCTGGGCAATGGGCATGCTTATCGCTGAGCCCAGTATCAACGCGGCGCACCTCTCAGGATAGTCACGGGCGAATTGCAAGGCCGAGGGGCCTCCGGCTGAACCTCCTATAACTATAGCTTTCTCTATCTCTAACAAATCTCAAGAGCAATAAGGGTGACGTCATCATGAGTGAGTTCTTCTTCAGTATATTGATGAAGTGTTTTGAGGACTGCCGCTGTAAGTTCCGACAGAGAGGCTCCCGCGTATGCATCAAGGATATCTTTGAGACGCGTTAATCCAAAACATTCACCTCCGGGGCTGGGCGCGTCAATGATGCCATCGGTATAGACAAAGAGTCGGTCTCCGGGCGTCATGGAAATTGTCAACTGCTCATACAGTGTCTCAAATTCGATAGCAAGGGGAATGTTTGTTGGAAAACCATCACTCTGAATATTACGACCGGGCGGTCTGACATAAGACCAGGCCATGTCGCGCACCCGTTTGTATAGGGCTGGGGGATGTCCAGCATAAGAAATTCTCGCTTTACTCTCTTCACTGTAGTACGCGACAACTGCCGCGGTAGTCATGGCATCCAGGCTACGGCTGCTGATTAGTTTGTTAACCTCGCCCAGAATGACTCGACTATCTGGCTCTCACATATGGGCTTTTAAGGAATCATAGACATACCGGCTTACTTCCGAAACTGCCTGACCGTGCCCGGTAACATCCGCGATTGCCAGCCGAGTCATTATATCGCCCTTGCAGACGCCGAAATAATAAATATCTCCACCCTTTCCTCCGCAGCAGGCTGCTGAGTAGATAGATGCAATGACTTTTCCGGCTGAGACCTCTATGTCTCTATCTCGGATGCCTCCCAATATTTCCTTACACTCGAGTCGACCTTGTGAATTAGAAATTGGGAATGGCGATTCTTTCGCGTGCATTTATGCAGTCCTTTCTCAAAATAAAGTCGCTGAAGCAGGATAAAAATTTTCCATATTTTTAAAAATTAAATAAAAACGCATAAATTCATGATCGTACCTAATCTTCCCCTTAAGCTTTTACCTACTCGAGTGTTAACGCAACGCGATTAAACGGGCAATCACGTAAACGACATCTTTTACAGAAATAAAGAAACTGACCTGAATACCACATGCCGGCAACCACTAAGAATGCGATTAATAGTATCCTATTTGATAACAACCAGTAAATTGGATAAGCCGGGATAAGAATGAATATCATGTAGAATAGTAACTTTTCTAGAGAACTAAAAGGAGTTGTTTTTTGCTTCTGAATTAACCACTTTGTCAAGATTACAGGCGCTTGAAGACAATCACCATATTTATATAGGTGGGGGCATCTCGGACAATTTAAATGCCTCATGACTATCCCTGGAATTGCATACCAATAGATAAATACGTATGGAATGACCCAAATCCAATCTTCGAGGAGGATACCGATTGTACCAATAACGCCTATTGCTATGAATGAAGATTGGGCAAAGATTTTCTCCCAAAGGCTAAAGCCATCAGCAAGTGAGCACTTGATATTATCGTTCACGATTCTTCCTCTCTTTCGATAGGTCATTCAGCAGCGCATAACCATTATAAACACAAATAGCCAAGCCGCCTTTACGGCGGCCTGGCTATGTCAATCTGACCTCAGCATACACACCCCCAAATTATGGTTGTCGCTTTGGTTCTTATAATTTCGAAACTTAATTAATTTTTGTTAGCAGGTTCATAATTGAAGGTCAAGTATTGAATCGTAATTTACAAAGATGGAAACAGGCTCGCATATCGAATTTCCGGCCGATCCCTTGTCCTTCTTATCCTTCATCCACAAATGGATAACGCCAATCCTTGGGCGGGTCAAAGGTCTCCTTCATGGCTCTCATCGTCCTCCAGCGCAATAGATTAAACGTGCTGACGGCCTTGTCGTTGGTGCCGGACGCGCGGCCGCCACCGAAGGGTTGCTGATTCATAATGGCCGCGGTGGGTTTGTCGTTGATCTAAAAATTTCTCTTGTGGCACCGATGTGTAATATGCTAGACATTTCCGGGAATGTAATGACGTTTCGCTCTTGCCAGGTGTTTCTCCCTATTTCTGTTATATTCGGGCTAAAAAAGCCATTATGCGCTGTTCAAAATCCTCTTTTTGCATGTATGTCAATTGTTACCAAACACCTAACATGGCCCGATCCGCGAAGTAAGACAGAAGTAAGCCCCCCAGAAGTAACAATTGCAACAATAACAAGGAGGCAAAATGACCGTTTTTTTCCCGGAAGTCCTCTCGCCTATTGCTTATGAGGGGCCTGACTCAAAAAATCCTTTGGCCTTTAAATACTACAATTCTGAAAAAATGGTGGCCGGCCGAACAATGGCGGATCATCTTCGTTTCGCAGGGGCATACTGGCATACTTTCAAAGGCACCGGTCGGGATATTTTTGGTTCCGATGTTTACGCCCGCCTTTGGGACACAGTTGTCGACCCGATGACCAACGCCGAGGCAACCCTGCAGGCGGCGTTTGAATTCAGTCAAAAGCTGGGGCTGCGTTATTATTGTTTTCATGATCGCGACCTGGCGCCGGAAGGCGACACATTTACCGAATCCTGCCGCAACCTTGAAAAAATGGTGGAAATGGCCGCCAACCTGCAAAAACAGACCGGAATTGGTTTGTTGTGGGGAACGGCCAATTTGTTCAGCCACCCGCGTTATACGCACGGGGCGGCGACCAATCCGGATGCCCATGTGTTTGCCTATGCCGCGGCTCAGGTGAAGCATGCGATTGCCGCGACCCATGCCCTGGGCGGCAAAAATTATGTGTTCTGGGGTGGCAGGGAAGGGTACGACACCCTGTTAAACACCGATATGCAGCAGGAGCAGGATCAAATGGCCCGGTTTTTCCATATGGCGGTAACCTATGCCCGCAAGATCGGTTTTACGGGCCAGTTTCTGATCGAACCCAAGCCGCAAGAGCCAACCAAACACCAGTATGATTTTGATGCCGCCACCGTCCTGAATTTCCTGCGCCGGTATGATCTGCTGGATCATTTCAAACTGAACATTGAAGCGAACCATGCCACCCTGGCCGGGCATACGTTCGAACATGAGCTCAGCGTGGCATCGTGCGCCGGCAAGCTCGGCAGTATTGACATCAATCGCGGGGATAATCTGCTGGGGTGGGATACGGACCAGTTTCCCACTGATTTGTATCAGGCAACCTATGCCATGCTGGTGGTGCTAAAACAGGGCGGGTTGGGCAGCGGAGGTTTGAATTTCGATGCCAAATTGCGCAGAGGTTCTACTGATTCCCAGGACCTTTTCTATGCGCATATCGGCGGGATGGATACGTTTGCACGTGGCCTCATAACCGCCCAGAAGATCATTGACGATGGCGTGCTTGAGAAATTTATCAATGAACGCTATGCCAGTTATGACCACGATTTGGGCAAACGTATTATGACCGAGGAAACCGATTTCGAGGAACTCGAGGCCTGGATTATTGAAAATGGTGAACCGTCTCCAATCAGCGGTCGCCAGGAATATCTTGAAAATTTAATCAACGCTTACCTCTAATATGTTCCGCCATCGGCCCGCCGAGCTTTTATTTGATATGGATAAATTCAATCCTTTCTTCATTGATAGGTGATATAAATAAAATTACTGGTGTTGCAAGTTAGATGTACAAATCCAACAGAGTTCCTGTAGGGAAAAAGATGTTAGGAATTACACGACCACCCGAGTAATAAACTTCTGGATTCCTGACTCGATTCGTATTTTCAGTGATCACGATATATTGATTTGTCATAAAAAAATAGTCGTCAACATACTTTTTGTCGTCCTTGAGGGGAACCCTATCATTCATAGGTCTGAGATCGGGATAGTACGAAAAATCCACTGCGACCCACTCATCGTCGGATTCGCGACGATAGGCAACCCAGCCATGGCCACCGGAAACCGCTCCAGGCCCGGCATCAACAAATCCGCCATACATGCGCAGTCTTTCAGGATCAACGCGGGCGTTTAAAGCCAAACTGATGATAAGAAATGCCCCGTCTTCGCAATCTCCTTTTTTTGTCTTTAAGAGCATTACGGGTGGAACCCATAGTTCTTCGTAACCATATTGCTCTTCATCTGTAATATACTCAATGTTGTCAACCACCCAACGATGGATTTTCTCCATTTTAAGATCATCAGAGTCGTCGGGTTGAACAATGGTCATGGCAAGGTCTCTGATAATTTTAACGGTGTATTGCAGCCATAAATTGACAAATTCAGGATTACTAATGATTCTATCTTGAGCGCCGTAGGCGCTTTGATTCAGGTTGATGGTGGTGTTGAATAGAAATGTGGCCAGGCCGGGTTTGTTCATGGACTCGCCATTTATATCATCAAATAGTGTCGGCTTATCCGGCTTGAGTACAGTAATTAGCGGTTGCAAGTTGCACGAACCACAACTATTAAGAGTAACAGGCGATACGTTCATTATTCCCCTCCCGTTTTAACCCGAAGGCAACTCGGCTATCGACACGAACCAAGGATCCGCAGCTTTCCATCCCTATCTTTCTATTGGGTTTGGCTTTTACTCATGTTGGAGCAGAGCAAGTATCGTGCAAAAACTCACGAAAATTTATAGCGTATAATTTTAGATATTTAGCCGTGTGCCAATGGGAGGATAACTAAGATGGTGGGTAATTCATTTCATAAAATAAGGAAGATGTTTGGACGATCGCAACATCGCGGCCATTTATAGCCCATCCAGTCGGTTTTTAAAGTATATTTGAATATCGTGTCATAAATCCAGTATCACCTATGTACTGATTCATTGAGACTATCCAGTAAAAACCGGCGCTGCATAATCTTTGACACGCTCGGCCACAACTGTTGTGATGTAAATCATCCAGAAGATCAGGCCAATGTGAAGCACATCATTTTGAGAGAACCAGATCCCATCTCCTTTCTTCCAGAGTTTTCGGGTGATATCCAGTTCGTCGTAGAGGCAATATGCGGCACTGATGAGAAGCAGCAGTATCCAGGTGCCAAGCAACGCAAGATCCATAGGGTCCCTGAACATGTGGTAACGCCAGCCGTTTAAGATAAAAAAAAACAGGAGAATTGGGGTCGATACCCGAACCATCATATTGAAGGTGATAAGAGATTTGACGGGAGCTATCCCACCGACGAGGGTGACAATGACATATACCACGGCATTCACCAACGCGTAAACCAACAGCACCATCTGCATTAATCCAACAGTACAGGAATAGGCCACGGCTACCAGCATCGCGTCCATGCTCACTTGCTGGAACAGGAGATAGATCACCTCCCACCAACTGGTCCAGGTGCATGAATGCCGTCCGGCACACTTGATCTGGTAACCAAACGCCTGGTAGCTGGTTCCAGCCAGAAGCGTACCAATGCCCCACAGCAAGAGTGAGAGACCCCACCACAAACGAGATAGTTCACTTCCCCGGATCTTCAGAAAATAGAGGCCTGCGCCAATGGTTAATAGCCCCAGGGCATAGACGAAGAACGTCGAGGTCGGCTGGGTCAGGAGGATCTCTCTCGCGGCGAAACGAATCTTTACGCACGGCTGTGATTCGCACCAGTTCGCGGGGGTAAGCTCTGAATCGGTATGCTGGATTGATTTCAGGCGGCTGAAACCGGACAACAGCGCCTTGATTATAATCAAGAAATATGAGCACCTCATAAAACCCTGTTGCAGTGTTGAAAGTCAAGCTTGGAATAAAGGCATCAATGTGTATCGATCTCAAATTTAGCCATTGGTCATCATTTTTTTCACTTTGCGTCAAACTGGCAAGGCCTGCACACATCTTAGCCTCAGGGCCTGGTTCCGGATAATGCCGGATGTGAGTCACCCGGCGGAGGCGGAATCAAAGCGAATTTGCCAAAATGTTTCTTCTCCATGAACTCGCGCTGAGCGTCCGCAATCCGTTCAAGTGGGAACGTTTTTGCAAGGAGTGGCCGAATCTCACCATTTTCGATATAGGCTACCAGGTTTGGGAAAACAGGCTCATCCCATGCGGTGCAACCGATCATGGTCAGGTCCTTCAGATAAAAATCACGCATATCGAGTGTCACCAGTGGTCCGCCAATGGCACCCGAAGATGCATATTTCCCGCCTCTTTTTAGCACCTTAAGCATACCGCCAAAGGCCGGGCCCGCAACGTTATCAACAACCACGTCAACGGATTTCTCACCAATGCAGGCAACGATATCGTCGCCACGGGCGATGACGCGATCTGGCCCGATTGTGCTTACCTGCGCAAGCTTCTCCCGCCCTGCGATGGCTGTAACTGCAGCCCCGCGAAGCTTGGCCAACTGCACGACCGCCGACCCGACACCGCCCGACGCTCCGGCAACCAGTACATGGTCGCCCCTGGACACCTTTGCCCTGTGGATCATGTTCTCGGCAGTACCGTAGGCACACGGGATGGTGCCCAGTTCGGCATCACTCCAATCACAGTCCACGGGGAAAACCTCCCCGGCCGCCACTTTCAAGAATTGTGCGAAGGCGCCGTCGAAATCTGAGGCCATCCAGATATTTTCAAGGGAATCCCATCCCGCGCTGCGAATGCATGGCCTTACCAGTGCGCGCGAGCCGATGGTGCTTTCATCTTCACCGGGAGCAACGGCGACGACGCGCCCGCAACAGTCTGTACCCTGGATAAAGGGAAATGGCGTTGCTTCGTTCCAACCACCGTCCGCCTTTTCTTTCGCTTTTTCTTTCTCGGCAGCTGTCAAATCTTCGGTACCGCTTGTGACAGTCGAAGAGTACCAGCCCAAACGGGTATTGATTTCAGTATTGTTGACGCCTGCTGCGAGGACCTGTAGAAGGACTTCTCCTGATTCAAGCACAGGAACCGGGACATCCCGGTACTCGAGCTTCTCATAACCACCGTTTCCTCTGGTGACCACCGCTTTCATGGTTGTTTTGCAGCCTTTGATATCAAAGCGGTCTTTTTTTGACTTCATTTCGCTTGTGCTAATCATGGCGTCCCTTTCTCCCCTGTTATTTTACCTCAATAGATACTTGTGTGAATCCGGGTGTAACTACATTTTTAGTGTATTCCATCAAAAAGATGGTTGGTGTAGAGATTTCAATTTCAGTGATTAGCTGGGCAGGTAAATTTTGTCAAACGCATGGATAAATGGTCAGCTGACCAGATGCGGGAGTCTAAATGGCCAATCAAGTCGGTAATGGCTATCTGTAATCATAGTGTATCTGTCTGGTTTTATTCTATGTTCAATATCAAAAATCAATCAGAAACGCATAAATTCATGGCCGGCATAGCTTTCCCCATTCACGATCAGCCATCATCCGCATCTTTCCATAGCGTCTCGCCTTTGACGAACCATGACCAGCCGAAAGCCCACAACGCAAATGACTCCAGCCAGAAAACGGGTTTTATCGCGGAAACGGATGTCTCTCTCAGAAAAACGTAGTACAGCGCGATAGACGCGATGCACACCAGCATGATCACCCCGCTGACCTTGTAGATACCGTTCCGGATTTTCTTCTCGGGTGTCATCGGAACGCCCTTTTTGGTCTTGGTGAATAAGCACAGCGAGAAGTAAGCCAATACCAGAAACAGTCCTGTTGCGCAAAGAAAGTGCACTGTTCGTATCACATTGCTGACGCTGGTCCCAGGAAAGAGTGCAACACCCAAAGCGAAGACACAGGCAAGATCACCGGCAATGTCGTCTTTGCGCTCGTAACCCCTGTAGGTGAAGAGAAACCACCCAATCACAAAGAGGATGCCCACGAGGATGTCCCGCAGCGCGGTGTCGTAGTAGGCGCTGATCGATTCCTGGAGCCCCGTGCACGAGCCCAGCACCGGACAGCCCAAAGCGAGCAGCACGGGTAACAAAACGCCCAGGGCACCAACCACCCGTCTTAGAGTTAGGTAAGATACAATTACTCTCTCCTCGTTATTGTTGTTGTTCATAATGTCATGCTCTCCTGCGATTTGGTTTTTGTCTTAACTCCTTATCTATTTTATGCGAAAAGCCGGTATGTCCCAAATGAGCATCATCTTGATCGACCGCGAACGTAACGATTTACGGGTTCCTACTTCTTCCTGGTCTGCGGCCCGGTGCTGACATGCGGCGCAAACTCGTCCCATTCGCTCGACGCCACGCAGTACAAGCAAAAGTCGCCGTAGTCGTCGGCTTCAACTTTTTAAACTTATGCGGCGACCGCGTGATCACCACCGCCTCGACACCGACATCCTCGGCCCGGGCGAGAATCCCCGTGCCATAGGTTCCGCTGGCGCCGATGATCGCCACCTTACCGGGCTTCGCAACGTTCGTGTGCATGATCTAAAACCTTCTGCTGACTGACTATCAGCCTGGGTATGCTATCCTTATTGAAGTTATGGATCACAGGCCACATCTGTCTCGATCTAAGAAGAGGGTGGACGAGTTTCACAAAGCCGATCGGTGTGAAGATCAGACCCAAAGACGGAAGGTTTTAGTCGGAATAACGCGCAGGCATGTCAGATGTCGAATACCTTGCTGATTGTGATCGCTTATTTTTGTATCGCATCATACTTGTAAACACAAATAGCCAAGCTACCTTTACGGCAGCTTGGCTGTGTCAATCTGACCTCAGCATACACATCCCCAAATTATGGTTTATGATGTGGTTTTTATGCGGCATATAAATAAAATCCGGCTTATTCTGCACCCATAAATGGGTATCGCCAATCCTTGGGCGGGTCGAAGGTTTCCTTCATGGCTCGCATCGTCATCCAACGCAGCAGGTTGAAGGTACTGCCGGCCTTGTCGTTGGTGCCGGATGCGCGGCCGCCGCCGAAGGGCTGCTGGTTCACAATGGCTGCGGTGGGTTTGTCGTTGATATAGAAATTGCCTGCGGCATTACGCAAACGGTCGGCCATGGTTACCAGCGCCTGGCGATCCTGGGCCCAGATGGCGCCGGTGAGTGCATAGGGCGAGGTTGAATCGCAAAGAGTCAAAGTTTCTTCAAACTGATCATCTTTGTAGACGTAAATCGTTAATACGGGACCAAAGATTTCCTCCTGCATGGTTTTGAAATTCGGGTTGGTTGTGACAATGGTGGTCGGTTCGATAAAAAATCCCTTGGAGCCGTCGTATTGGCCGCCGGTGACAAGCTCGGCCTCGTGGGAGGCCTTGGCAGCGTCGATATATTGGCAAATACTGTCAAAGGCAGACTTGTCGATGACTGCTGCCATAAAGTTGCTGAAATCTTCCGGATCGCCCACCTTTATTTTAGCCACTTCTTTGACGTACATTTTCTTAAATGCCGGCCAGATTGATTCGGGTATGTACATGCGCGAGGCCGCCGAACATTTTTGGCCCTGGTATTCAAAGGCGCCGCGGATCGCGGCTACCACTAAACCGACTACATCGGCAGAGTTATGCGCAAAGATGAAGTCTTTGCCGCCGGTCTCACCCACAATGCGGGGGTAATATTTGGCTTTGTGGATATTATCGGCCACCGTCTTCCACATATTCTGAAACGTACGCGTCGATCCGGTGAAATGAATGCCGGCCAAATCCGGGCTGGTCATGGCCGCCGGGCCGACCTGGCGGCCCGAACCGGGCACAAAATTGATAACGCCCGGAGGCAATCCGGCTTCTTCCAGCAACTTCATCAGAAAGTAAGCCGAATAAACGGCGCTGGAAGCCGGTTTCCATAGGACCACATTACCCACCATGGCAGGGGCGGTGGGCAAATTACCGGCTATGGCCGTGAAGTTAAACGGTGTCACGGCTAATACGAAGCCCTCCAAAGGGCGATATTCGACGCGATTCCAGGTGCCTTTGGGAGAGTGGGGCTGATCTTTCATCAGCTGGGTCATGTAGAACGGATTGAATCGCCAGAAATCGGATAACTCGGCTATGGCTTCAATTTCGCTTTGATGGCAGGTTTTGGATTGGCCCAGGATGGTGGCGGCATTCAGGGTGGTCCGCCATGGACCGCATAACAGATCGGCGGCTTTTAGAAAAATAGAAAGGCGCTGATCCCAGGGCATTGCGGCCCAATCCTGCCGGGCTTCCAGCGCGGCTTCAATGGCCATTTGAACTTCTTTTTTATCCGCTTTTTGATACACCCCCAGATTCAAATCATGGTTGTGTGGGGCCCGCAGTTCGGCGGTTTCACCGTTTTTTATTTCTTTGCCGCCGATAATCAGGGGTATCTCAATCTGTCGGGATTTTAATTCAACCAGTTTATTTTTTAACGCTTCGCGTTCCGGACTGCCCGGCGCATAATCCAGGGGCGGTTCATTATAAGGTTGCGGAATTTGAAAAAAGGCATTTAGCATGGCCCCTCCTAATTTGCTTCGTTTGCACTTTGTTGGGATTTTAATCCGATTATTTCATGAAATCTTTTCTACAAAATGAACACCACAGGGGCGTGATTTATCCGGATAAATTTAGGTAATGTTTCATCATAATTAAGGCTATAGCCGAAATTCCACAAAATGTCACCCAAAGATGCGGTGTAATCATGGCAAATCCGGCTGGAATCGTGAGCCATTTCTCCCTTGAAAATCTTTGATCGGATTTTATAGAGTGTGGTCATTTAGGGCGAACCCAATGCCATTAACTTAAAGATAACACGTTGAAATTAAATAACTTATTGCCAAAAACCGATCCCTCTCCAACCCATTCCTTGTAAAATCTCAGCCACTCATCTCTTCACGCGGTTATT
>Ga0126335_1002490_pt1 | contig 11054 bp, 7 predicted proteins | sample OlaspJWI45metaG_FD_108409 | JGI IMG/M metagenome (GOLD analysis project Ga0126335, IMG submission 108409) | Marine gutless worms symbiont microbial communities from Oahu, Hawaii - Olavius sp. 1 OAHU.JWI-45 metaG | ecosystem: Host-associated > Annelida > Digestive system > Unclassified | place... | reverse complement strand
GAGAGATAGAAACAACACCTATGCATCTGCTGGCCAGTCTCGCAAGTCTATTGCAGCCTCGACTCTGAGAGATACAAACAACACCTATGCATCTGCTGGCCAGTCTCGCAAGTCTATTGCAGCCTCGACTCTGTAGTCAAGTGATTGGTCGGCATGAATTTCTTGTCAACATTGCTGCGAGAATCACAGACAGACACTGACACACCTCCAATGCATAATGCCTCCTGTACCTACCTCTGCAGCAAGAGCATAGCAAGCTGCATTTACAGCAACGTTCTGAAGCTAATAAAGCAAACAGTGGGACAGTGAGTGACAGTCATTGACATGGGACTTACTGAGTTGCAGAACGAAGTGGCTTGTGCCTGTAGCCAGTTTGACTGAGTACAGTTTAGCTCAGCAACTGCAAGCAAGCTCTGCAAGTCTGTCTGTCTGTCTGTCTGTTAACCAGGCTGTCGCACATCGCAACCACTCGACACAAAGACCTGCATGTGGAGACCTAGCTACTGGCCGACTCTGATGAAAACCACAAACTAGGTCACTCTGACCTACTTACGCCAGCTGAGCGGTCACTGCTGCACATGGCCGGCTTTGACTGTTGGAAACCCGGTTGGTTAGTTATTTGATGAGTGCTAAGTGCCTCAGTGCTGGATTTAAGTATGTGGAGGCCCTAGGCAGGATCACTATTGGAGGCCCCTACCCGCCCTCAAATGCTATAATTTACATGCACTTACAACTGTAATAATAACTAAGTATATCTATATTGTTTGTGGAGGCCCCTGGGCAACTGCCCAGTTTGCCCCCCGCTTAAATCCGGCCCTGAAGTGTCTGCTGAGTACCACTGAATCTTGTAGTCGAGTTGGTAGAGTCGTTCGTCGGTGGCGGCAACGTTGTTATGGTAACTCAGCAGCGTCCCTCTCATCTGTGACACCTCCGTGACTGAGTTGTCAGGGAACTCGTCGGCTTTCTCCAGTTGCAGTTTCTGTTGTGCCAGCTGATTGGTGAAGTCCTTCGCCTGCTGCAGCAACCGCTGCTCACTGATGCGTTTTCTACGGTCACAACATGCGTGACGAGATGGTCACAATGTGTCAGAATGCTGCGAATGACTAAGAAGCACATTATGCAGACTGTCACAGACAGACAGCACAGACCAATCGCTATGTTCCTTCCACTTACACGAGTGCAGATATATAAAACATTGCAACCAAATGACAGGGATAGCAATACATCATAATAGTCTCAATGTACTCCGCTGTTTCACTCAATTCTGCCCACATTTCGTAAAACAATAATTCATTAGAACAAACAGCTGGAAGCTCCTACTGCCCCAAAACTATAAAAGCAGTGAAGAGCTGACGAGAGTCAACCCAACTGTCATTCATTGGCACATAAGACTATTCTAGAGAAATCATACATGAGAGTCGTGCAGTTCTGACAATGTAGAATATATCAGCAATAACTGATTGTCTCAAGTTTGTTACTTACTTGTTCAATGCATCATGAAGTTCTGAGTACTTCTCCTTGAGTAACAGCAACTTTGTGGCTGACAACTTGCCCTCATTAAACAGCTGCAAACATCAGATATATTAGTTACCATTAGATACTAACAGTAGAACCTGTAAGTAAGTAACGACTAAGATATGCATATATTATTACTTACTTCTTCCGGTAAAGACAACGTTTTTCTGTATTGTTGTGAGTTTATCTGTCACTCTGCTTACAACTTAGAAATCAATCGGTATGAATGACACAAACACACCCGATTTTTCACGGTGACTCCCAGCACCCTAGCAATAATTTAACAAAAATTGTGATGTCGCCACCCACTTTTCCTCTAAAGCGTTGAAGCAGCCTCTTACAACATCCGGCCAGGAGACGGAGTAGGTCTATTCTAAGCCTTGAAACCCACCCTGCCAGGAGACGGAGTGGGTCTATTCTAAGCCTTGGAACCCACACGGGGTATACACTGTAGACCTACTGAGATACTAACATCATCAAGAATGTGAAATGCCGGGCTAGCTGATGCCTCCAGCTGATTCTCTTCACCGTATGACAATAGTTTTGGAGGTACAGCAGCGACTACAGACAACTCTCTATCAACACGCTCCATTTCCATCTCTGCAACGTGAAGCTCAGTCTCCATTTCAGCAAGGCTAGCCTCCATCTGCAACTCATAAGACTCAGCCTCCACCTCACTGTCTTCATCTAACTGCTGTTCCTCTGTCTCCAAGTCCAAGTCTTTGTCATGTTCTTGTTCATCTTGATGAAGTGAGACATCAGCATTACTGTCTGAACTTGCAACACTCATTGCAACAGTCTGCAACACATTACAAAACATACACATGCAATTATCAACTGTCTGTTCTACGATACAATACGAGATGCCATTTGACCATGCGCTCAAAAGGCGACATGAGTCAGCTTAATCTACCGCACGGAAACCACAACGGAAAAGTGTAAAACAGAAAAAAAAATTAAAAAGTGCAGACGGATATGCTAGAAGTGAAAAAGTAAACAGTCTGGAGAAATAATGTATTTCAAAAGCACTGACTGACCAGTTTCAATTTTAGCACACTAAGATAATCAGCAACAATGAGTTGACTGCTGTGCTGCAGCATTATCTCAGTATATACTTAGGCACGGCAGCATACTGCACACAGATTTCATCAAATTATGTAGTTTTGCTGCATCAACTATGGCCATGTAATCCAGCAAGCTCAATTTCTGCATTCGCAGGAATGTTAATTCTTTACCTGCGACGGTATACACCTCATGGAGTAGCTTTTTCTATGGTCAGATGAACAATATTAACGAGTAAGATATTACCCGCTGCTTACACACTCTGTGTGAAAGTCCCATGAGATCACAATGATCAGAAACAACGCTACCTGGACGGTTGATTTGGGATCACACAGCTGACGTTATTTCCAGTGTGTGTGTGTTTAATGACGAGTAATTGCTCGCTGTATTAATCTTTATGTTTCGTTTATTGTGTCTCTTCATTTGCTTATGTTTGGTTGCATTTTTATTCTTGTTTTTCTTGTACTTTGTGTCAAATTTTGATGATAAATAAACACATCAAATAATAGGTACGTTAGGCATGATTTATGGGTAGAGGGAGAATAACATGTCAACTGCTCACTTGTGGTCAATTTTGTCACATTTTACTTACTTATTACCTGTGTAAATTAAGCGATAACAATCAATTATTGGTTTCAATTAATTGATTATAAAAATAATAGAAACTGGCATCTGAACTGCATAGTCTGTCTAAACATGTAAGTGAATGCACCGTTGATCTTTTTGTGATGACACACTTACCATCTACAGTCTGTGCCCGATGCTTCAGCACCGTCAGTCACTGGTCTCTGTTGCTCAGCTCAATCACAGATGCTCTTGGCAGTTTTCACTGGTTATGTGCCCCAGAGCGAATTAAGTTCAAATTGGCGGTTATCGTCTACCGGGCACTCCACGGCTCTGCGCCTTGTTACCTGTCCGGCGTGCTAACACACATCGCCAATGATCAATCTCGTGGTCGCCTTCAGTCGTCATTAACCAGTCAACTCACGGTCTCTCCGTCATGCCTTGCAGCTGCCGGGAATGCTGAACTGAGACTCTGGAACTAACTTCCGAGCGATATTACTTCTACCCCATCACTGCCAGCATTCCGACGAGAACTGAAAGCACACTTGTTTTGGCATTCATATCCGGACGTTATTTTGTTTGTTGACTATCCTCGCCATCGCGGTCCTAACGGTTTCTTTTTACTTAGGCCACCTTAAAACAATTTTATGTAATGTGATGTATTTTTGTGATAAAAATAGCAAACAATAACAACAAAAAAATGAGTAAAAAATACAGGTGCTATTTTAACTGTAGATTTTCTAAGAAACGTTTTACAAATATCAGTTCCTAAAGCTCTAACAGTAACAGAGTGATCACACACTGACCGTCTAGTAGAGAGGCGAATTTAAGCAGCTTGTCACAAGGGAAACTGAGTCGACGTCTATAGCGTGATGAAATGACAAGTGACAGTCAGCAGTGTACCATACCGACGCGTTTACAATCAATCAATGCAGTCAGTCAGTTGCGTGACGACGGCCGCACGACCGACATATTACACGACATCTGTCAATTAATTATTCAACAGACGATTAATGCCTGTCAATCAACGCAACGCAGCTTCCACAGAGCGGCAATTCGACGATGAAACAAACACGTGTATTTTCAGTGCAAAACGCGGCATAAATTAAACGACAGTCAAACAAACACGATAGCGCAACGGTTTTGCGTTGCTGTCGCCGTTGTTTACGTCGGTATCCTAGCAACAAATGGCGTCGCAAAGTGTCGCAGTGTAGATGGTGCACATAACGTAGTCCCTCAACAGACTGTTGCCGGTCGCAATGACGAGCTGTCGCATACCGTATTGCAGTTTGCGTTCAGCGTACTGTTGGAGTTTCTCAAAGTCTCAACTACGATTATTGGATTTAAAGGGTGGCAGTCAACTCGCCCCCAAGTCAACCGTTCACGGAACTGATATAGGCCTACCTTGTGCAGCCTCACTGGCGGATCATCTAACCAGTAGGGACCTAGGGCCTAAGATTCAGCGGACTAGTCCATGAAAATTTTAAAGCCAATCTGGTTGTCCTTGATATATACTAATCTATAAGACTCAAATGCGTTGATGCTATAGCCTAGGTGCATCCACCCGTTCCACGGTCCACCGTCCGCTGGTCCAGCAAATTCCATCTGTTGATAACTTTATTTGAAAAAATACTTGGTAATGTCCCTAGTGCACCGGGTCTTAACCAGTCTGCACGAGTGACTCACTCGTGCAGACTGGTAACCTACGCTTGCTATTTGCGTGTCGCATAAAAAAAGTTCATGCAGCAAAACATTACAATCAACTCTCAGCAGCAAGGTAGCACTCTGTTCAGAGTAAGCTGGGTCGATAGGCCTATACCATCGAAATATCACCGATATATCGCCGATATTGACATTATCTGTATCGGCACTTTAGATATAGGTTTCTTTATGTATATTGATATCGAATCGGTAACAACTAAAATATTGGCAATTTTCTATATTTTTATAGGCCTACTTTTACAAACTGTTTGACAGGACAAATCACTGAATAAGTAAAAATTGGGTATTTCATTTGGCAATACATCGTGACATCTCTATGCTCTTATTAGCCAAAGCTGCCAAACCGGAAGTCGGTTTGATATTGGCGTCGTATGCTACATAGGGGGGGGGGGCTAGTTCATAATGTGAAGAGGACGTTGCCCAATACTCAGACTTAAGTGCAACAGCGTGACGCCGTGGGTGATCCTGACATGTCGCTTGCTTTCCGAAGTCATTTTTTAAGCTTCTCGAAGTAGGAGTAGACCAAAGAGCGCTGCAGTAATCAAATATCGATATCAGTATCGATAGCGCCGATACTTTAGAGTCAGAAATATCGGTAAATCGATACCGGCAAAGGCAACGTCGACCCAGCTCTAGTTTACAGTCAAACGAGAACCGTGCCTACAAGCTCCAAAAAGATTAATATTGTTCAAAGGTTTTTACTAAGCTAAAACAACTTGTTTGCACATAACAAAGTGTGCAGGAGATACCGGTAAGCTGAAAACGGTTGTGCAGCACTTGTAACACAGTCAGCCCAACACCATCCAGTCAGTATGACGTGTCATTAGTACTTCTGTGTGTGTGTGAGCGTGTCTGAATTGATGCGGCCTCAAGCTGAATAAGTGTTTTGCGGGTGCGCCGGCCGGGGGGGGGGGCAGTAGCCTACAGTATTGAATTTGAATTTGAGGAACAGACTGAGGTATTTGTTTTTTGGCAGGAGTTCTTTATCACAATTCTGCTACGAGTTATATGAAAATTTGGCTAAAGCAGAACGTATGGCCAGCTAAATTTATTGTGTTTGCAAATGGAATTGCAATTTGTAATGAGTAAGTTAACGAAGACCGATATTTCGTCACGGCATATGTTGCTGTTACTTTTCTGTAAAAACAGCAAATAAAGTTTAGACGAAGGCGCAGACCGTATCCTGTATGCCCTCCAAATTACATAGAACGTAATTTGTAGAAAATGTACATTAGCCTATCAATCAAAATTATTAATGAAACTTCTATTTTCTATTCCGGTTAATTCAGTCTTGTGGTTATTAATAAGATATTGATCGCTCCAGAACTTGTCTAGCTTATTCTTAAGGAGTCAATAGTCATAGTACTAGCAGAGATAACAGATTCTGGCAAACTGTTCCAAGTATTTTTTATTCGTGTACAGAAGAAATATTGCTAAGCTGGTAATGACATCTATGGTTGACTAGCTTTAAATTATGCCCCCTGGTTCGACAATCTTGATGTTTTTTTTTTCAAAATTAAAGATAACATTAGTGTCACATTTGCCCGGTAATATTTTAAAAACTTTAATCATATCACCTCTTAATCGACTGTATTTCAATGTTGGCAATTTCTATTGCAGAAGCCTTTTTATAGGCCTACGTTAAATGCTTAACAGTTGAGACCAACTTAATTAGTTGCTCTCATCTAGATTTTTTCTAGATCTTTTATTAGACTTTGTCTATGTGGATTCCATACTGAGTTGGCATATTCTAAATGACATCTAACTAAATGTTTATATAATGAAACAAATGTCTCCTCTGTTAAATATATAAAATTTCTTTTAATTAAACCCAGCGTTTATTTCCTCTTTACAATGAGAAACAAAACTTAATTCTGAGTTACTTTTGTGAAGTTACCGTTTTGTAATCGTAACTTGTTAGTTGTTACAGTTACAAGTTGGGCCCACTGTAACTTAAGTTACTTGTAACAAGTTACTACCAGTATCCAACACCGCACTGCACTCCGACCTGAGAAAATACGACAATGAGAAGTTGAGAACTTGAGAGTAGACGTCGGTATGTTGCGATATTTAGTCAGTCAGTTGGTTTGTTTACTGTTTACAGCGGTGCTTGTTAGGACTTGAATTGGTAGATAGTTAACGTTTTCGACGTACAGTTGCAGTTGCGTTTGTAGTGTGTTTCTAAGAGTCAAACATGGGGACATTTCTGGTAAGGTTTAGTTACGTTTTACGCATTTTGTCTGTTGTTGTTGTTGTTTGGTTTTATACTACAGCTTTAGCAGAAGACGACTGAGGTTTACGTCTTCCCGCCTCTATTCTAAATTCTAAATTATACTGCCTACTAAATTCTCTTTTAAGTGAATGAACTTTAGCAGAAAATGTCGTTTAGTTGTTCACTTGGTTATTGCGTGCAGTGATATGGCATGACGGGTACTAGCAGGTAGGGTACATTATAGTGTTCTCCGCGTCTGTACTCAGTATGTAATCTACACTGAAATATCGAGTAAATGATTGCTGCAATGATATGTTAATGAATGATATTGCTTTGTCTTGTGATGTGCATTGTCTGGTGTTGTTAGTGGCTCTCACACAGGTATGAGTTTCTCTCATATGTTAATGCTAGATGCGTCAGTGATGAAAGAGACACAGAGCTGTTATTTGTAGGAGGACCCGACACTAGAGAGACATTTCAAGGGACATAGAGACACTGTGACGTCGGTTGATTTTAGTCCCAACACTAAACAGCTCGGTACGTTTCAGATGGTTTATGCTATGTAGTGACGATATCTGTCGGCTGATATTGCTATAGCGATCATGTGATCTGACGACATTATGACATCTCATATGCATATTGTACAATATCATGTACGAAAGCATGCAGATGGGCACAGAGCACATTCGCAGCAACAACGAATGCGCTGATCTGTCTGTTTGACAAACAATTATCTAGGATAGTGATAACTGAGTGCTGCATCGTGAGGTCATTGACGTAATGTTCTTACCTTACAAATCTCTGGAAAGTTTACGTTTCTGACTTGTAACATTTGTATGTGGTTGCCACTTATGCTGCTGATAGAAATTGCAGACACTTATAATACCATGTATTGGCAGTTTTGGGTTCATTCTGTGTCAGTCCACTCTAGATACATTTATTCTATGTTGCTTCGAGCCGAATACTGAAATATGGCGAATGTGCGTTCAGTGTCGCTGCTCCGGAATGAACTTTGCTCTGACGTCAGAACGGCTTCCATATTGGCAACATTTAAGAGACATCTCAAAACTTTTTTTTTTTGCAAACATTACAGCACAGTCTTAGAGTAGTAATAACCTTGTAATCTTTAGTTTATCTACTCAACTTTGTTTCTTATCCATATTATTATTTTATCTTACTCACTTGTTTGATTATTTTACTCCGAGCCTATGTTGTTTTTATTTTTCTTGCACGTTGTTTTGTAGAGGACTGGATGGTGTTGGCTGTGAATGTTTTTGTTTAGTTTACTTATTTTTTTGTTTTGATTTCCCTTTGAAATGTGAAGCATAGAATAGCTAAGTTTACAGCGTAACATTGGAGTTGTATATTGCTATTGTAATGGCGTGATAGTCTGGTCAACTGTGACTGTCTGAGCATGTTCTGAAGTCTAAATGTGTGATGTTGCAGCGTCTGGCTCACTGGATGCTTGTCTTATGGTGTGGAACTTTAAACCTCAAATGAGAGCTTACCGATTTGTCGGACACAAGGTCTTTGTGCAAGATACTACCATTATCCAACACCACACTGCACTATTAGCTTCTATATGCTGTACTGTGAAGTGCAGTAGTAGGACATTGAGTCAGTTGTCTGGGTGGCTGTTCACTAACGTCTGTCGTACATAAGATACCACAATGTCATACGTATTCACGACGAGCGTCACAGATGCATGGTTGGACGTACACTTGGTCGTACGTATGACCACACATCTGTGATGTCTGATGTTTAGGTTTTGATGATCAAATCCATATATTTCAATTATTTTAGATTCAAATACAATACTAAGTCATTACTTTTTACCAAATATGTTACCAGTATATAGTGAAATGGCGTTAAAGTGCAGTTATTTCGCACTTCTTACACACATGATGATGTGGCCATGACGTAGCAGCATGTTGAAATTAAAACAACATGAGGAAGGAAATTTCTTTGGACGTAGGTGGCATCACAACTGAATTTATCAGCTTGCTTCCTTTTTTATTTACTTTGATATATAATGTAAACACTGGCGTAAAAGTACTGCACGTGTGAATTTTTTCGCTAAAGATGAGTTAATAGAGATTAAAGTCGATAGCAATCAGCAAAGTGTCCGGTGATGATGATTGTATGACGTGAAGGTTGGTCGTAGATTTACGAGCAAATTTACAACAGTCATACATGCGACATACGTTGTGAATAGGTAACGGCGTCGTCCATGTTGTACGACCAGCGTACGTACTGCAACTATCAACAAACTTTTGTGAATGGAGCGGCCGGTGATGTCTGGTGTGGAATGCTGCTAGTGTTTGTATTGTCAGTAGTCAGTGTAGCATGTTGTGACATGTCTGTATTGTCATTTCCTAGCTTTGCCGGATGTAGTCGTTAGCATACGGGATTGACAGAGATGTCACGTGGTGTGTGTTGATCATCGCAGGACGCAGTGATGTCGGTCTGCTTTTCTCCGTCAGGTCACTTGGTGGCGTCAGCTTCAAGAGATAAAACCATCAGACTGTGGATACCGTCTGTGTGAGAACTTAGCACTGTATAACATTACAGAGTGCACTATGTAACGTTACAGATTGCATTGTGTAATGTTACAGGGGAAGATTGCATTGTGTAATGTTACAGATTGCATTGTGTAATGTTACAGAGTGCACTGTGTAATGTTACAGATTGCATTGTGAAACTTACTTCATCTTGCTACAAGTGCTAACGTACTGTCTTTGTTCGGAGCTATTGAGGCACTTTTTTAACTTTTGCAGATTATCAACTAGTTATCGATTTTTCAGAAAACTGTCACCAGTCTTATGGTCTTTGTGAGATACTGACCAAACTTTGTTTTAGTCATTTGTTGGTTTAGGCCTGTAAAGCTCGTAATCCATTTGTTGAATTCTTCATAAGTTATACAAATTATGGCTGTAGTGGAATTAGGTCGATGTTTTTGTTAATTGCTCTTTGGATTCTTGCAATGCTTGCTGGTTTGGCTTCATTGGCATATTCTTTGTAAACAGACCTGGCTTTGTCAAAAGTGCCTGTATTGCATGTGACTGCTATGTGAGACGGGATATCTGCTCGGTGTACGTGTATACTGTTGACTAGTAACTTTACTATGTGACTGTTGACTGCTATGTGAGACGGGATATCTGCTCGGTGTACGTGTATACTGTTGACTAGTAACTTTACCATGTGACTGTTGTTAGTAAGGGAGAGTCGACAGAGTTCAAGGCTCACACAGCGACAGTTCGCAGTGTGGACTTTTCACACGATGGACAGAGTATGTGTAGTGCGTCGGACGACAAAACTATCAAGGTAATACTACTAGTACTAGCTTACTGCTGCTGCTGCTGCTGCTGCTGCTGTGTCTCAAAAGAAGCTTCTCACTTTGTAATTGGCTCTAACTTTGTTAAATCTCAACCGATTTTCAAAATTATTTTATTGCTAGAAAGGGTATGAAATTTGCTAGACAGTCATACACGATCTCCCATCACACCTTAAGTATGTTGCTACACTACCTTGGGAAGTCAGAAGTTCGAATTTGCTGCATGTCTGGAGGAAAATGCATTAATTTTCTACATGCACCCATTTTGATGGAGCTCACTTACTTATTGCTTATTACTTACTACTTATTATTTCAGTTTATGGTTTCTGGACATTTCTTGTTAAATATTCTATAAAATAGCACACTGTTAAATGGAAACAGGCCAAAATGTTAATAACACTGCACACTGGGCATGTGACACTGTACAACTTTTTGAGCAAATCTGACAATGGAACAGCACTGAACTCAGTCTGGTCTGCGAGAAGATATGGGACATCATCCAGCAGCGAGTTTATCAGTTGCACACAGGTGCACAGCATTGATGAGTGGCAGTACACAGGTGCACAGCATTGATGAGTGGCAGTACACAGGTGCACAGCATTGATGAGTGGCAGTACACAGGTGCACAGCATTGATGAGTGGCAG
>Ga0126335_1002489_pt1 | contig 11055 bp, 6 predicted proteins | sample OlaspJWI45metaG_FD_108409 | JGI IMG/M metagenome (GOLD analysis project Ga0126335, IMG submission 108409) | Marine gutless worms symbiont microbial communities from Oahu, Hawaii - Olavius sp. 1 OAHU.JWI-45 metaG | ecosystem: Host-associated > Annelida > Digestive system > Unclassified | place... | reverse complement strand
CAACTGGCTTCCTTCAGTGCTTTGACACTGTTGGTTGGGTCATCTGGCCTGTAAAAATCGTCCCCGAAATGACCTATAAAGTGTCGAGTGGGACGTTAAACCTCTGCTCACTCACTCACTCATAGAATCACAGAATCACCGACAGACAGACAGACAGACAGACGGACGGACATCACAACCTAATTTCATATTGCGTCCATCGCCTGTATAAAGGCGAAGGCATAATAACGTGCTGGTTGTATTTGTTTTTACATGAAGGTCAACTGCGTAAAATAATCTGCTTAACCAAACCTCTTTGCTTGTTCGTCTCATCACTTTTTCCAAAGCAAAACGGCTATGCGACGCGGACTATTGCGATCGATGATCTCGGAGTCTGTCAGTTCGCGGCTTCACTCGGCTTTGCTGTGAAAACACAGATGGCGCCCAATGAACCTTGTGTTAGACAGGGGTCGTGATCTCCAGTCGGCGACGCAAGGGGGATTCGATGAGGCCTTCCACAAACTACTTGTCTTTCCTCTTCACGCAGCAGTTCTAGAGTACAGTATACCTTTGCGTGATGTTCTATTGTGAATTTTCAGTTAGATTCGCGGATCAGGTCGGTCTGCCTAAGCCCGTAGGTCGAACGCACGCGGTAAGTTATTTGTCGGTCGCCTATCGGCGGGCACCATCTTAACGACGCTGAATCACGTGACTCGGGACGGGAAAATGACGTCAGAGGCGTGGGATTCAGACGCTGCAGCCGGCGTATAGCCCTATAGTGAGCGTGATGCGGCACTGCGGGACGAGAGAATGCTATTCGGCGCGGCGAGAGGCGTGCGGAATGCGGACGTGTCGGATTCCAAACTGCGCTCGGCATGCGAACGGCATTGTGAAAGTTTTGTAGGCGGTCTGTATTCTGTAAGTACGTACTGTAAGTAAGTAAGTACAGATATTTCTAAGCCGCACAAAAATCAGCAGGCAGTCAGAATGTGCCGCGGTCAGTTATCGCCTAAACAGAAATGTTTACAACTGTTGCAGGAACGTCGACGAAATTCAAAAACAGACTTGCAGCAAGCAGACCACGAAGAGCAGTGGAAGATATCCAGTCAAGCCGTTGCAGAGAGTACAGAAACAACATTGGGCGAGAGAAGAGGCACGAATTGGGAAAAGTGGACGGATCTCTGCTAACACACGGGAAGTGATTGATAAACGGAAACAGGTTGAGTCAACGAGAGACCAAACAAAAGACTCAGAACAGTGGAAACTGGCCGACGAAGAATAGCAGACGTCTGGACAAAAAAGGTAAAGAAAAAGAGCAGATAACAAGCAGTGGATAGAGGACGATGGGAAAGAGACACAGGAGATGATTCAGAGAAATGATTTCAAGACTCTGTACAGGATTGTCCGAGTGTTTACAAATGCTAGAAGTAGTTCCACTGTGTCGATCAAAAGTAGCAATGGACAGGTTCTGAGGAACAATCGCAGAGATGTATTGAACACTTTAATGAGGTGTTAAACCAGCCCACACCTGATGATCTCTTCGACTTCAGTGAAGAAGCAGATATAGCACAGCTGATGGGCGTGGAGTCAGAAGCAGTCACAGTAGAGGAAGTACTCGGAGCAATCCAGCAAGCCAGCAGGACTTGATGATATCTTGGCTGAACTACTAAAGCATGGTAATGATGTCACAGCAACGGAACTCACCTGTCTCGTCAACCTGATGTACAGATCCCAGGCAACTGGAGGCATGGCATAATAGTGACACTACGAAAGAACAGAGACCTCAATGACTGTAACAATTGGCGAGGTATCACGCTGTTATCTATCCCCGGCAAAGTATTTTGCAGCGTGTTACTCTACACAGGTTCATGAAACAAACTGATCGTGTTTTCCGAGAAGAACAGGCGGGTTTCCGGAGCTAGGTCATACAACGAACAGATCTTCACACTACGAAATATCGTTGAACAGAGCTTCGAGTTCCAGAAACCCGTTATTGTGAATTTCATTAATTTTGACAAAGTTTTTGACAGCGTACACCGAGGTGAGAAATAGCGAAATTGTAAAAAAAAATTCCTGCAAAATACGTACGGAGAACGGCAAGGATGTGTACTTTGTTCCTCCTCGTGATTGACTTTATCGTGATGAAATCAGTGAACAACCAAGTGTTTGGCATCAAGTGGAAACACGACAGGTAGATAGATTTAGAATTAGTTCTAGGGGAATCCCCCATAGATAGTATCAAATGGGAGAGGGGTAAATAAAAGTCGGAAAATCAGGCCAATAAATCGCAGTCATTCACCAGACGACAGCGTCCGACGGTTTGTCAGCAATAGCTAATATTCTTGTTCGAGCAGGCGTGCGTGCGTTATAATTTGTTGTTGTGTGCCGGTTAGAGCTGACACTAAACTGCGTGTGGATTGACGTTTTGAAAGCTCCACGCACCACAGCGGCACGGCGACACTGACTCAGCGGACGTTCGTGAGACCGCTTCAGCATACTAACTGACCGCCTTCCGGTCGGGATTGCGCGATGACAGGCGGGCGGCGACAAGTTATCACCCAGCTGCAACCTTTACGCGAAACGAGAGGCCAAATTTACGAGCACGCGAGTGGGACAAAGTTTGAAACTTCAGCAAAACGGAAAAAGGGGAAATAAGAGCGCACTCTTGATGCAACGATTCTTCTGTATGAGGCAACTCAGCGCAGAAGCACTCGGGGACGGTGTGGCACGCGTTGTTTACGGATCACACCGTTTAGCTGCCACGACGCAATTTCCCACGAATGGACTGAAAAGTGAAAACTCGGCCTGCTTCTGCCGTCTCGAAACTGGTGCTCATTTACCAGTCTCGGATGGATAAAAGGCTGAGTTAGACGAGACGCCACAACGGTGAGTGAACAGTCTGCCCAGGACCGTTACGTGGCAGATATCGCAGTTGTTAGCTGTTCAAGCAGTCGCGCATCACTGGGCAACAGAAGCGTAGGAGCAAGCCGTGAACCCTGCTTGAGCCGTGAAGCCACGAAGCTGACCACTGAACCACCGAGTAGTAAGGTAGTCGTGATACACAGAAGTATTGCAGAATACAACTGACCTTTTGTAACGTATACATACACTGTATTTATACGTTTTAGGCTGCATCAGATGCACGAGATGCGGGTTATTGCAATCGGTGATCCCGTAGCGTGGGCGCCTGTCTGACTGTTTTGCGGGCGACTGTTCATACACATTCAACGGATGTCGCCACTTCGATGCAACCGTGGCCGCTTTAGCTATCATATCCACCGAATTCGTACGTTTTAATGGTTCGAATGAGTACGCGTTGCAAACAAGAGGCCAAAGTAATTTGGCACATGTTATATCGAGTGAACTATACACTGCACGTGTCGGAGTGTCCAGTTTCAGCCATTCTAGAGATATGAGGGGTCCAAAAAATCAAAAGTAGGTCAATGTCACGTGATTCCGATTCCCTATGATCTGCTTCAGCATAATTTTGTTTAGGGCCTCAACATGCACACGAAATTTCGAGTCTCTTGTCCTCAGTCGGTCATGAGACAAGTAGGGGGTCGCAAAATGTAAAAGTGGGTCACGTAACCCCGCCCCGTACCCCCTATGACCTGCTTTTGCCAAGTTTTTGTTAGGTCTTCCAGCCGTCGATATGCGTACAAAATTTCACGTCTCTAGCTTCAGCCAATGTTGAGGTATAGAGACTATAGGGTCCACAACGGACAAAATGTTCCCCCAATCCCCCTCCGCTCGCTGTGGGCGATCAGGACCCCTTGGGTGTTTGCCCCTAACCGGACCTTGATCCGTTCAGCCGTTTTTGCACAGTGAAGCCACGTTGAGCCGCGTGACAAACGGACAGACACTGCGATCATCGGTAGCAATAGTCTGCCTCTCACGCATTCGATGCCGCCTAAAGACTGCGGCGTCTGTGCAGAACCGGAATTCGGCGTCTTACGAAACAGCAACGAACGGCGGCGTCTGAGAAACACGTCGCGGTCTCGTCTCGCACTTCCGCTTGAGAGAATCGACCGGACCCGACGCGACCCGACCAGACACGTCACGTCGCGGCATAAAGTTGTTTGCGACCGCGAAGAGTGAGCGAGTATATAGGGCGGCTTAGCGTCCATTGTACGCCATTTCTGCGACGATTTTTACAGGTCGGACGATCTATAACCAGCGGTGTCGAAGCACTGAAGGAAGCCAGATGGTTGTTTGCGACCGTCTGTCCGGGGGTTGGGCCTTGTAGTTGATCGTTGTAGCCGCGCACAGAGATCTGCACGCCGGTCACGTGTCGCGCTCATCCGTTACCGGCATAGAAACGCGGTTTTGTCTAGTCCGACATGCCGGATTGTGCACGGGACCGCTACGCCCTCTTCGGCCTCATTCCGGCCAGTTATCGGCCAACCGCCAGTGTGGGGGATTTTCTTGGATGTTGAGGCTGTTAGCGAGTGGGGCTTAACGTGCGCGGAAGGAGTTGGGAACTTGGACGAGTGAGTAAAGGTAAAAAGTAGAAGCGGACGAGATATATGTAGTATAGCGCCTCTTTGCGAGGCAACCACATCGCAGAAGAGCCGACGTCAAAACACGAAACCTACAGAAAAACCTGCACCACCCGAAAAACCTAAAAAAAAACTTCAGAAAACAAAAAAAACGTTTTCTCTCTTATAAAAACAGGGGTTTTCGGCGGGCCATCGGAATAGCGGACCGGAATCCGCAGATCGGCGGAGAAATCTGGGCCTGGCCGCTGTTGCCACGATTATCCGTCTGTCTGTCTGTCGGTGTGTACGGCCGGGTGGGTGGCCGACGCTGATATATTGTTGCGACGGCGACGGCAGCCGTCCGGTCGGCGACTGTGCAGTCAACCGGCGGACGTTGTGATCGGTCGCTGCATCTCCCCCTCCCCTTTCCGCTTTCTCCGTGGCCATAAAGCTGGCCGGAAATCTTGGGAGACAAACGAGAAGAAAGACGAAGAAAAAGAGACCGCGGGTTCGCATACGGTGCAAGGTCCATTACGGGTAAGCCGATGTCGTATTTGGCGCAGTTAGTGAGGTGATACAATGGCTGAACTCTGCAGTGATGATCTGAGAACACTGACAAGAAAAAAATCATTAATTTAAAAAATAATTCCTACTACGTATTGTTACTCTACAATGTGTCTGACTCTGTTAGTCCGTTTTGTCCACTTTTACGTGGAACATGAACAGAACCGAAAAATTTAATCTATCCCTACCCTTACACTCTTTTTCTATTCTTTTTTTCAAGAAGACTTTTAGACGACTTGGAATATACAGATGATCTGGTACTGCTGTCTCACTCATTCAACGACATACAAGAGAAAACTCCATGTTTGGACGAAGTGGCAGCTACAGTTGGCTTAAGAATTAACAACGACGAGACCAAACTTATCATGCCCGTAGGCAGGGGGGGCGGGTGCGTTGGGTGCGTACGTACCCCCCCCCCAAATAAGTAAAATGTAAAATAAAAAAGCAAAGTCTTATTTAATTTCGTTTCATTTTGTGGGGGTAAGGTCTACTTTTTTACGAAAAGCACCCCCATTTCATTTCCTCCACAACCTTCCCCCCATTTCTTTTTCTGCCTACGGGCCTGCTTATGAAAGTGAAGACAGCCCACAGAGAGTTGTATTGACAAAACGGCCAATTGAGGAAGTGGAAGAGTTTCGCGTACCTGGGAAGTGTAGTAAGTACGACCGGAGGCACTGACCAGGATGTAGAAGCTAGACTGGGAAAAGCAAAGTTAGCTTTCAGAGCCACGGACAAACTGTGGACTTCCCAGATATCTGGAAGAGCAACAAAACTGAAGATATTCAACTCCAATGTGAAAGCGGTCTGGGTGCATCTGTGATAGTTACACAGAGGACAGCAGACAGGATTCAAGTGTTCGTCAATAAATGCCTGAGAAGAATTCTGACTACACATTGACCAGACAGAATAACCAACAAGGAACTGTGGAAGAAAACGAGTAAACAGCCAGTCTTAGAACAACTCCAAAAAAGAAAATGGAACTCGGTCAGACACACACTGAGACAAAGCGATGATAGCATTGCCAAACAAGTGCTACAGTGGATGTCACAAGGCCACAGAGGAAGAGGACGACCGGGAAGCACTCGGAAAAGAGATCTGGAGAGGGACATGTGGACAGCAGGCTTCAGGTTCAGCTGGAGCAAGATGGAGACGGCAGCACAAGACAGAGCTGGGTGTAGACGAGTGGTCTGTGGCCTATGATACACTGGAAGCGACAAGGCATAAGTCTCAAGTCAAGTAAGTCCTGAGCCCATAAAACTATGCCATGAAATAATTGTCTTGAAATTTATTTATTTATTTGTAAAACCACGTAAAACCAGTAATAAAACAAAGCAATATAAAATAGAACAGTGGAATAACAGGCCAGCGCAGGACAAATAAATGCCACTTACGCGCGACCAAAAATAATATACAAAAAACAAACTATAATAAACTAAACATAGCAACATCGGGAGAATACTGTTATAACTTACCAAATAAAGTGTATGTCAAATCAACATTTTTAAGACTATGCTTAAATGATAACGAAGAGGATGCAATTATGACTGTTTTATGCTGTATATCATCAGAGTTGATTTGAACGCAGCCTCTCAATCGCTGAGAGTATGCTAGGCTTACTTGTAGTGAGGCCGTGCATGACTACAACCTTCGCGGCTACAGCGAATCACAGTGTTGACAAAACGCTGTAAACGTCAGCGAAATTCCGCCATTTCTGGGGGAAATCGGCCGAGAACGTCAAGTAACAGACACGAAATGAAAGATGACGGAGTATGCGGGGATAGATGCCGAGTGTCGATAGCATCCGACAGGGTTAGCAGAGACACATCTGCGGCGTTCTCGAGACAGTTGCGTCCCAGTGGACGGCAGCAGAATCATCGTTCTGTCACATGGATGATGATGCCGGCGCCTGGTTGCAGCAGCCGCCAAGACGAACGCCCCGGGTGTGTGGGCGCCGGCGATAAGCGATACGACGGTCAGTGGCGGATCCGCGGAGAAGCCGGGGTGTGCCGCGGTCCCCTCTCACGATCGAGTTCAGTCGGACTTGCTTCTGTTACAACATCTTGGTTCACGCGAAACAGGCCAAACAGCCACATCAGATGCCGAAGTCAGACACGCTTCCGTGACCCAGAATCATACAGAAATGCTGTTGCGGTCGGGACTGTGCCCGGACTCCGCTAGCAGAGCAGGTAGGGGAAGAGGGACGACGGAATGGAAGGTCAGAAAGGCGAGAATGGGGTTGGGAACGGGGGAAAAGTAGCGAGGCAAAGAAGAAGGAGAAAGGATGCACTATAACTCTTGTAGGGCCAGCCAGAGCTTGTTTTTCGCTGATATTATTAATGTTATTAATGATTCATTCATGTTTTAAGGAGTTATTAATGATTAATGTTTGGTAAGTTACCAGTCATGGCCGTTCATTTTACAGCGCTGTATTCCTTCAAAAGAACCATTGACTATATTGACTTAACTGAGCTATAAGACTACTAACATCGCTTTACGCAGACATTACTGTGTTCTATTGTGTTTTTGTTCTTACTTTGTCATCTGTTCGAATATTGGCCGCAGTTGCGGCGCGCTACTGTATGCTTTTAAGCTGTGTTTGGTACCGTTAACAAGCGGTCAAAGTAATTTGACAAAGGCTACACCGAATGACCTCGCGCACACGGCATGCGGCGTACACTGCACGCGCCGCCGCCGATTTAAGCCTCGTGACAGACAGACAGACGGACGGACAGACTTGACAGACAGACACCGCGAACATCGGTAAGAATAGTCTGCATCTTATGCATTCGTTGCAGCCTAATAACACATTGCACATCGACTTGTATATTAAGGGCAGCTGTCAGCGCTTGTCCGAGCCTTGCTGTCCGGCTTATTCGCCATACACCGTATTGTTACGGCACGGCACTCGTTTTCTGGCCAAATAAATACACACACATACATACAGTACATACAAGGAAAGCTTAGGCCCTTCCTCGTAAAGTCTCAGGTCTGTCGCTAGCGACAGTGACGGCCGTTGGCCAGAATACAGCAGTCGGTGCTGGCATGAGTGAAACAACGAATACACGAGTTTGACAGACGGACAATAAAGCTATCAGACAGCGCGAAGCCGGATATACATCCATACCCAGATCATGTGCTTTGCTGTGCCGATCACTTCCGCCGGCCAGCACAATATCCGCGGGTAAATTTCGAGACCGTCCGGTTGCGAATGCGATACGCCAAGGCCGCATCGAACGCACGAGACGCGACGATTGCGATCCACGATCCCGTAGCGTGATGTGCGTGTGTCTGTGGGAATGTCACGCGCCTGCGCCCTGTAAAAACGGCTGGATGGATCGAGGTTCTGTTTCCAGTGGAGACAATTGGTGGCCCAAGGAACATTGTGTTAGACGGGGGTCCCAATCCCTCACAGCTTGTGTTTGCTTACATACAGTGTGTCGCTTGTCCAAACAGAAACGCTTTCAGTTAAGGTTTTTGAATATGTATGGGTCAGTCAGATGCTCGATTTCACGGGGCAGGCTCTTTATGTGGGTTCCGGGGCTTAGAATAGACCCACTCCGTTTCCTGGCCGGATGTCGTAAAAGGCGACTAAACCAGACACCCCTCAACCTCCATGGCCTCATCTGATTACTGATGACGGTCTGGAGTAACGAGGGAACATTAACACACCTGCTCTAGTTACTATAGGCTAGTACGGTGCAATATTCTTATTGCACGATGTTCTAAGCAGATTATAGGTCTAGCAGATTGGGTTTTTGTCATGCTGGGACCCTTACACTGTGACTAGCCCAGAGGCGGTTGCCTATAGTTCCTATTGTAACACGGTGGAGTGGTTCTGGTGGGACTGAAGCCTATCTCAGTGGTCAACTGGCTTTCTTTAGTGCTTTTACACTGTTGGTTGGGTCATCTGACCTGTAAAAATCGTCCCCGAAATGACCTATAAAGTGTCGAGTGGGAAGTTAAGCCTTTTGCCACTCACTCACAGCGCAGGCAGATTGCTCTACGCAAAGTAACACGTGGGCGACTGGAGCTTGAATAATGCAGCTTTCGGGTCACGAAATGTGATTTTGGGTGTCAACGCGTTAAATATGCCACGCCGAACGGATAATAGGTACGACGTGGAGCTAAAATGAATAAATGTTTCAGAGTAATTTCGCACATCGTCATTGACTGGAGCAGATGATGCATTGCTTCCGTGTAATCTGTAGCGAATTGCGTACGTTTCTCAGTGTACGCACAGTTCTGGCGCCTATGATTCGTGAACAAAAGGCCAAAGTAATTCTGCGAGGGCCGCATCCATCCCCCCTTCCCTCGCCGTGGGAGATCTGGACCCCGGCCGTTTAATACAATGTTCATTGGGCCCCCATGAATCTTCGGCCCAAACAAGACATCGATTCGTTCGGTCGTTTTCGTACACAGAAGCCGTATGTCAGACAGAGATATTGGCTGACAGACGCCGGGATTATCGATCGCAATAGTCCGCATACGTGCATTTGATGCGGCCTAAATACTAGATGCCTTTCGGCTTTATTACGGTGTAAGTCCAGAGCGAGATTCTTGCGGCTTTGCCACTGGCAGCAATTCACCAGTAAGATGCAGCAGCTGCAGCTGCAGCAGCAGCAACCTGCGGGATGAACGATAAGCGTCAACTAAGCAGCGTCAGTCATGAATATTTGACATCGAATTTGCGCAGTGTCAACGCAATTTGATTCGGCAGTCGTCTTCGTCGTCACGCTTGGACGTTGAGGCCCACATACATACCCTCTGGACTGTGTGTGTTTGTCTGTTAGTCTGTCCGCTGCACGACAAGACCGCAGATCCACGCCGTCATGCGATGCATCGGGATATCTGGCTCATCTTACTGGGTTGCGGCGTTTCGGGGAAACCGACTGTAGTCCGGAAATTCCTAGTTTTCCAATACCAAACATGAACTCGATAGCTCGAGGAGATCCTCCACCATTGAAGGCGCCAAATGGGAGAGGGGTAGGTGATAGTCGGAAATGCGGCCAATAAATCGCATTCATTCACCAGAGGGCAGCTCTTGACAGCGTGCACAAGTGTCGGACGGATTGTCAGCGATAGCTGAGCTCCTGGCAGTACATGCAAACCAGTGGCCAAAGTAATTTGGCAAAGGCCGAATCAAACCTCGCCTCACTGTCTTTGAAATATGTTACCGGTTCTGCGTTTGGTCGTCTTAGCCGTCTTCTTGAGGCACGTTTGTTTAATTGAGGCTGCAGCACCTGGCGATAAGCTTCACGGCGCCGTAAATGAATGTTCAAACTCACTCACCCACTAACCGTAGGGGTGTCAAGACGACCCCCAACCAATACAGCGTTTCTTGGTCTCCACGACTCTCCCGCCCCGAACAGAACCTCGATCCGTCCAGCCACTTTTGCAACGCGCAGGCGTGTGACAGACAGACCGACAGACGCACCACGCTACGAGAACATCGGTCACAACAGTCAGCGTCTCGTTGCATTCGATGCAGCCTACAGCAGCGCAGATCGACAATTCACCCGCACCGTTCATCCGTCGACGTTGGCTGTTCCCCCAGAGTGTCACGAGTAGGTCGCACATTCCATTTCGCGTTCTTCCGTCCCGGTTGCCGGCCTGAACGTCCTGTTGATTTGAACGCAAAATGGCTATTAACTGCTGTATATACCTCAGGCCGTCGCTCCCGTTGTTACAGGCTTCCCGGACTCTGAAGGCGCAGTCTGCATGTTGGCCTTCAGCTATACTATTAGCTACTGTCGAAAATCGTTCATCCTTGGGTAAACTGGCTCTGTAATTTGCACAGCTCGCGGCGATGACCAACAAACAACGGCGACTGGAGTTATTGCCCTCAAAATGTAAATATAAACTTAATCCTATAAATGTGATTTTATAGCGGTTAAAATAACGTAACCACTTCCACAGTTTTGTACGAGGCTAAAGACATTTCTGTTTACTCGAGCTTACGGGACATCACCATAGCGCCTCCGTGACAGCCTAGGCTGTAAGGACCGCTGCGCGAACATAAATTTTCTTACTTACT
>Ga0126335_1002488_pt1 | contig 11056 bp, 6 predicted proteins | sample OlaspJWI45metaG_FD_108409 | JGI IMG/M metagenome (GOLD analysis project Ga0126335, IMG submission 108409) | Marine gutless worms symbiont microbial communities from Oahu, Hawaii - Olavius sp. 1 OAHU.JWI-45 metaG | ecosystem: Host-associated > Annelida > Digestive system > Unclassified | place... | reverse complement strand
GGCAGCTGCCAGCAGCAAAGCTTCTTCCTGATAATTTGCACCTGCCTCCACGGCCGCCATCGTATTCGTATCCATTCCACAGTTTAGTTTAAAGGCTCACAGCATCGACATATAAGACTGGGTGTGGCACTTTTGTTTACATCAACAGAAAAGAAGTAAAAATTGTGTGCATTGAGCTGTCAATCAACATGCAAGACACGCCTACCACTAATTCTCGTAGAGTGCTCTAATCGATCTCGTATGCGAGCGCACGAAAAACCTCGTAGCGTGTTGTAGCGTGTCGTGCTCGTATCGTGCTCGAATCGCAATTGTAATAGGCCCCTTACGTGTGCGCTCGCCCGTTGACAGCAGTCGTGCCTCAAGCAAAGCAATGCAAACCTCGGCGGGCGTGTGGTATATCTAGGCACCACGAGTTAGCGACACGCCACCGATGTTTTATTGACCCACCTTATAGGTCGCATCATTTTATACCACCAGAGATCAGAGTCGCCATCTCAGCATCAACATGCTTTGTCGTCCATGTAACCCAAGTCTCTGATGTCTGAATTACAGCACGCCATCTACCGGCAACTAACTGAACTTTATTAGGCCTACTATCAGACAGGATGAACTGTCACGTGCTAGGCCTATCAGTCCGACGTCGCCGATAAACATTCGTTGTTTATCGTCGGTTTATTTACCTCCGTCACCGGCAGCAGCAGCAGCAGCAGCAGTTCGGCTGGATGGACACGAGGGTCAGACATCAGAGCCGACCCGAGTGTAAACAATACGTCCAGCAAATGAGACTAATTGTACTCAGGCTACAGCTTGGTCAGTGCCGTTAAGACTGATACTGCGTTTTGACAGCAAGGCGCACAGCTACGTCCAGTCAACAGTGCAGACCCTATCGCATGACAGTCCAATGGCTAACAGTCACGTTCGACGTCAAGGTGAATGGGTGGCTAGAACTAGCAATTTGCAATGTTTACCGGAAACTTCGCAGAAACTACGGTCAACGAATAAACTGATCACTGTTCAAAAAGCATAGTGTTACTTGAAAGAATGTTACTCGGCCATAAACCGTAAACAACCAAACAACAGCGATGCACACAATGCAGATTTAAACCGATTCAACATAAAAGCCTTTAAGCTGTTAAGATTTCCCTTCTGCCAATGTATGAGAAAGATAACCTTGCGAATCGCAGCCAAACAGCTCCACTCGCATGCAGACAGTTCTCGGGTGATTGCTGACGGGTACAAAGCGGACACGACGAGCCCTGATGGGTGGCCGTAGTTCTCGCATCTCAGCTATGTATGTGTTGCTGTTTCCCCTCAACACCTGCATCCGAACATTATCACCAAAGACTTCTATAATTAGGAAAATGCTATGCTTAAAACACATAAGTTTATTTGACCGCTAAGCAGCATATACGTATCAAGAAACAAATAAATATCGCGATCCAGTGAAGTCTGAACGCTCCACCTCCTACGGTACGGCAGTTCCTCGTCTCTCCACCGCCTCCTTGATGTTGTCCAGCCAGCGTTTCCGTGGACGTCCACGCGGGCGGGTGGTAGTTGGTTTCCACTACAGCCAGTGACGTGCAGTTCTGCCACTTGGTATTCGTTTCACATGACCAAGCTATCTCATCTGGATCTCTTCAACATGCTGCGGGATACTCTTTACTTTACAGTTCCTTTCTGATGTCTTCATGCCCCAGTCTGTCTCTGCGCAGTACATCTTTGATCAGTCTTAACAGATAGGTATTTAATAATTTGACTGCTTTCAGTAATGTACTGGCGTACCATATTTTCTGATTTATTTTAACATTTACATTGCTATTCTGTTCGCTATTACAACCGATTCGCGTTGCATACCTCTGATCGGTTGTGATTCTTATAACGAAACCATCTTCCATCGTCCTCTCGCTGGTATTCTAAACGATACTTGGTTGTGTACTCCTGTCCCTTCAAAGCCAATCAAAAATCCCTTATTTATTTACATTCAAAAATCACGATCATGTAATTTGTAACGTTCCGAAGATAACATTGTTCACAATATTGACTTACGTATTAGTAGAAGTTTTGTTTGTTCGTCTAGCAACTGTATTTACAGAGTGGGCCACAAAAACCGACCCCTCAGATTATGCTGCTTATACAGCACGTGCACCTGTTTAGCTGTACAAACAATATAGCCTTTCAATCGTTGTTTCTTTCTACACAAGATGAAACCATAACCTGATAAATGTGTTAAAATTTTATACAGAAATATTACGATATAATCAAAGCATCCCAGAAACATTTTTTACACAATGGGAAAATACATTACTTCTGCTAGACCACCTTGTGTTGCCTTCTTGACTGCATATTAGCTCAGTCACATGCCTGTCATTCTGTTCTGATCTGGCAGTCTGCGGTCGTTCCGCACTAGTCTTCCGTTCAATCGCGTTCGTCTTCTACATCTTGTACTGGTCTTCAACGAAGCTGACAGCTCACTTCTTGATTGAAAACTCTTTACAAATACGTTTTGTACTTCATCCCTTACTTTGACAGACAAATTTAATAACAGATTTTTTCTTTGCACGTGAACAACATGTTTGCCAACAATTTGATGAAGTTAACAAAAGGAATAAAAAATCTTAAGTTTAAGTCGAATCAATTTTCGCGGAAAATAACGCCAACAAACAAAGCAGGTGCCGTGAAATTTTCACAGAAGATCACAACACAACATCGTCAACTTATCTCCCATGAAATTTTCACGAAGAGATAGGGGCCTAACACCGAGCTAATTTAACATCATGGTGACGTAACGTAATGCTAAAGCTCCATTGTGTTTGCTGTAAAGTTGGGTCGTTTTCATTTAAACGATACCAGTTGCATAAATCTTTTTAAGATCTGTTCAAAAGTCATGTCAATTTGTCAGAAATTATTTAAGCTTCAGAACGCATCTTGAATTTTACTTCTAACTTAACGTTAAAATATGATAATTGGCTTAATATAGGGGGTCGGTTTTTTGGGCCATTCGGAGTATGTAGAGTTTCAGGCGCTGCTGCTGAAGACTTGCTGTGAATGCGAAGTGTAGACTCAACCTGTCCGTTGCCGAAACGTCCTTGTGTCTCGACAAGACTAATGACCTTCAGTTTGCCAAGGTCAACTTGCAGCCACTCATAAACGTCGCGAGTTATCTGCTGCTTTGGGCACCAGGCGCCGCCACTTTTCTCCGTCCGGATCCTCAAAGAACAATGAACACACACATTTGTGAGTTAAACAGGAACGACTGCACTATCAGCCGATTAAGCCAACTAGAGTAATTCGCTGCCAAAGTTGAGGGATAACTCGGAGAATTGCAATGCATTGAAGCCTACCGTTCATTGTGTGAGACTGAAAAATGGAGGATTAATGCCCATTTGACAGAATCCAATTTTACGGTGAAATCGTATGATTAACGAAGAATAACTACGACCCCGTACTGCGACGACATACAGAATGTATAGGCGGCGGAGCCTATGAGGCACGGAGGCTCGTGCCTCCTTAGAATTTAGGGCCCGGATGCACGCTATAGAGCGTGCCTCACCAGAATTTTTGCCGTCATAATGCTGTTAGACCTCGAGTCTAAACCACGCACTCTTGCCAAATCACTGTCATAACCAAGATTTCTTCTTATCACCTATTAAGAGTGCGGTCACGAAGATAAATCTGAGTACAGGACTATGCTTTGCTTTCTTTTTTGTTTTCGTTTAACGTAACGCAACGTAAACTATTGTATTGTTGAATCCGCACAACCCTAACGCACCCGTTGTGGTCACGTGATGTAAACGTCACATGATGACGTCATGTAGCTATAAGTGGCCGTAATTATACATTTAGTCATTAATTTTGATTGTCGCTTATATATTACGTTGTCATGTCGAGTGGTCCGCCCACAAAACGGTTGCGGCAGACGATTTTGTCGTTTTAGAGTAGGCCTACAGATAGTATCGGTACGTTTTAGGCCTAAGTCTTTTAGCTTTTTCACAACTTTTTGCAATTTATCCGTCCGCCTGAGCACTCGGCCCTGTGAAGATTTTTAGCCGACCGCAACTATGTTACGGTCTCGCTAATTGTCAGCGTCAGTCCGTCTGTCTGTTAATGCTTCTGGGTGTGTATGCACGTGTGTTAGGCCTAAGTTTCTCTTGATGCTAAGCAGGCGTAAGTGTAAGTTAAGCGTTGAATTACGGAATATCCTGACCATAACCCAAATGACTTATTTAACGTATGATCCTAGGACGTAACGTTCCTGTTATGGCCAAAAATTGTTGTGCTAGATGCTATCTGTGGCATTAAGAACGCACAAAAATCGACTTCGGCCGGGGCTTCGCCCCGAACCCCACTGGGGGAGCTTACAGCGCTCCCCCAAACCCCTAGCTGGTGGGGAGGGGGGCTAGCTGACCCCCTGCCCAAGAACCCCACTCCCGCCTCGGCCCTTCGGGCCTCGCTCGTCCGTGCCTCCTCACTTTTGACTACCTTCCGCCGCCACTGACAGAATGTCTCAAATGTCAGTTGTGTAATGTTTTCTAAGCAATAAATTACAATAAATACAGTAAATCATGCAGTTTAGTCTCCATCATCGGTGCAGTAATTCTGACAGGATAGGCTAAACAGTGCCACAAAGACTGACGTCAAACCTGGAGTTGATGGGGCCGACACTCCGCTCGTCATAGGCAGAGCTGGCGGTGATGGCGGAGTCGGGAATATCGTGTGAATGCATGCCAAGGTCACTCCGACAATGTGCTACACACATAGCAACGACTATGTCGTTCGGTGTGCAGCAGGACAGCCTCATCAATGCATTGATTCGACAGCTGGTCGTTACTTATATGTCTGTTGAAAGTCCCCGTAAATAAATTCTTGCATCCTACAAGTTGAACTTGCTCAACAGTCAACACATTGTAACGTCTAGACACAGATTACGACTAGGCCTACTTTCAGACAGTTTCTATGGTTTCTATAGTTTGGTTTCTATGGGGGCACTAGCCTCAGTTATGGGGGCTTTAGCTCCAACGAAACGGCGTCTTTTGCAAAAACAGAAGGTAACTTCCCCTGCAATCAAATCAAGTCCTCGGGTCTATAACGGTGATCCATAAACTGCTTCTCCTTACTTGCGATATAAACAATTATTTCAAACTTACGATAAAGGGTGAAAATACTGAAACAAGCTCAATTAAGCTGTGTCCTGCGCGCCACCGCTGTTTTGCAACCGTGACCTTGAGATTAACCCCATGACCTTGAAACTCGAAGTTGACCTGGATATTCTATAGATGTACCTTCACACTGAAAATCAAGCTGCTAGTTTAAGGCATTCAAAACTTAGAGCTTGAATTACAACATACGAAACTAGGTCCCAATGTCAAAGGGCGCTGGAAGAAAGAAAGAAGACTCACCTTGGAAACATATGCAACGGAGCCTAAGTTACTTGACAACACACTGTCACTCCACATACAAGTGCATCCACATAATCAAATATAACATTAAATGAGATAAAGCAAACATTTTGTGCATCGTCAAAAATCATACTGTGGTCCTCAACAACCATAGGCTTACATGTAAACAAAAGTACTTACGCATGTCTATAGAAGTGAATAATGCGTTTCAGGCGACAAACACGCGGCAACATGAAACAATAACAAAAACACAGATTGTTACTTTCAAACAATAAAGCACATATAGCACTGCATAATGAAATTAATTTTTTTAAATAAACAAATGTTAAAATAAAAATTCGAAATAAAAGTAACTAATACAACTACGTGCGACAACCAAATTATATGAACCATGCATTAGAACCACATGTAAGCCTAATCGAATTGCAAACGGGCTCATTTTATTTCGATTTATTAAAAACATGCATGAAAACTATTTAGTTCTGTATTATCAATTTTTGTGGCAAATTCTGCTCGTTTATGTTATACAACCAGGAATATTACTGGAATTTCAGATGAAAGTATTAAACCGCAAAAGTACTACTTGCAATCGTTAAAATTTTATTCGTCAACGTTTATGGGTATAATCAATGTTATGCTACTATGTATGTGTCAAGACGCGCAAGACATTATATGGTGCAGACACATAACAGTTGACCGCACGACAACAGCAGTTCAGCAGAATAACTATAGGAGTCGAGTAACCGGATGAAGTGAGTATAGAATAAAGCGGCGTTTCCACAATGCCTGTGCTGCGCGCGTTGCGTTGCGTTGCGCGTCGAGTGATACCAAAAGATAGAAAGGCCATTTCAATGGTAACGGTTCCACATACGAGCGAGTTCGAGAGATTACGTAGCGCATGTGGAAACGACGCTTAACTCAGTCTCTGTGACCCGCAGATGTGACAGACGACGACGAGGGTCATAGGTTCGACTGACTGTGTCTTCAATTCACACCAGCATAAACCGCCAAGTACGCGCACATCACAGAGATGAATGAAGTCAAACATATTCATTGACCGTCCGAACCGATGATGGCTATAGGTCCATTAATCCAGTTCACATGACTACACCGAGTCAGCATAGACCACGGATCTCACACTAGAACTCCATGGCCAGTCTGTCCCGCCAAAAGACTCCCAACAGAACAGTGATTGCGTTTGCGTCTACACCCAAGCAAGGACGGCAAGGGTGAAGTGACGAAAACCACTGGCATATCCAGGGTCCTAGCCGCCCACTTGCCAGGCCCATATGTTCATGAGACTGTCTTGGCAAAAATTGGGCGTCTTCTTGGACAGATGGCGAATGTTCTAGTGATGAAAACGCGTGACCGCAAGTGACTTGGCAGCTTTGTCGTAGTGCAAAACTGCAAGTGATATGCATAAATTACGCAAATAAAACGGGAGCGTATCATTGCCGACAAGAGTAACGTATGAACGCTGGCAGCGACGTCGCATACATTACAGAAGGCAAGGAGACCACCAGAGACGATCGCTTTGTATTCGGTGACCGGACGCTCGTTGTGCTAAACGGCCGGTCCCGGGCATGCAGTGGCCAGTGACTGACCACGTGTCAACAGTTGGCGTTGACTGATGTCATCCGGCGCCAATCGACACATTCGCATGCGTCGCAGCGCTCAGTTGCAGAAAGTGGCGTCATTTCAGTGAATCCTTGGGGGTCTAACTAACACGTTCGACGGAATTACAGATATTAGGCCTACATAATTTTGTTAAACCTTACATAGGCCTACTGCAGCGCCATTTTGAAATTTCTGAGTTACGCAAAATTCGTTGCTTCACAATCCTTGGGGCTGACAGACCCCACGCAATTCCCTAAATGGCGTACATAGTCGCAGAACGAATGAAGGGTGGTTACGACAGGCCACCCAGCGAGGCCCAGCCCGGCATGTGTCAGTTAATAACGGTTGCTCGCCGAATGGTCACGGTCACCGCCGCCGCATCTTGTCCGCGAGGTGCGCTACATAGTCTCCAGCAAGCATTAATGCACAACGAGCATCGCTTGCCAGCAATGCATACAGACCGGCCAAGACGCCACGTTGCCTGCAGGCTTCCAGTAATAACTACTGCACAATTTATATATATATTAAAAGTAGGTCGACGTACATGTACCAGTTTGACCTGCTTGGACCTCGTTGTAATTTCTGACTGATCAAATACCGGTAACAAAAGCAACGATATTTCGATCGCGCTATGACGTCACTCTACTTCACGTACTTGTTCTGCTCATACTGTGCTTAACCAGAACTACCTGGTAGACAGTGGTAGTCTATAATAAAAACAGTAATGTTTTCAATATTTCTGCCCACAGGCTTTGTGCTGGTGGACCAAAAAAATTAATTAAAATATTCATAAATCATAATGATTACTTCTATACTGACTTTTGATTTCGACATCAATTACTTTTGAAATAACGGCGTTTATGAGCTCTTATTAAACAGTTTTGATGTATTTTAACATGCAACGCACGAAACTAAAAATATAAGATGTCGCATTCGTCATCAAGGAATATATTGTACTAAACGGCGCTATGCATGTCCGCGTTTACATGTACATGACCTATGATGCAAGAAGCAATAATCCAGCTGATCGTGCAGTCGTTGAGACGCTGTATTACAGCGGAGCTGTATAGCAGGCCTCTGGGAGTTGATGCAGAACGGTATCCCATTTCATCATGGTCGCTGTCGTGGTCATACGTCACGACTGCAGTGCGCGGTCACCGTTCCGTGTGGTCAGAGGTCCTACGTCAGCGGGTCTTATTAATCTCAATGACTCTAGCTCTGGCGACCACACGGCTACAGTCTACATAGCCAACTTTCATGTTTCACGTTTTACGTGGATCTGGGGTGAAGTATGGGCAAAGGCCAATATTTCAACTCAGACTTAAAACTGAAATATGAAGTCAGTTTGATTAATTGCATCAGTAGATATGAAGACGTAATCGTCGCACATCAGTCAACCAATTTAACTTTTTACCTATTGTATAGCTGTTACCAAACGTTTAACGTATTAATCACCTTTATTCACCAATAATGGTAGACATTTTTGATGATAAGAATACTTTTGCGATTAAGTTTTATCAGATGGCTTGTTGTGCATTGCGTTTTCTGTCACAATTTTTGTTGTAAATATTTGGCAATTGGCACTGTCAAATAATGTCACGTAAAGACCAAATTACTGAAAGAAAATAAAAAATATTTAGCCAGTGGCCTAATCCATCGAACTGAACGGCGACAAGAAAGTACCGTAATTGCTGCAGATTGCGTGCATCGTCGCAGCTTAGTTATAAGCTTTCGTGAAAGAACATTTTCAGCTGTACACGTATAACAGTCGAGGCAGTCGGAACAATATTTCTACGTGCAGGGATGAAGTGCGGTGACTTCGTTGTCATCGGGTTTACGCATTGCGCAACAAAAGCAGCGTCGTAGCACCTGCCTCTTTGCACGTTACAGCTGTCTACTTTATAATCGAATTGATTCAGCTGCTGCTGCTGCTGCTAGTGCTGCTTTAACTGCCATCGTTCTGATTGAATTCGTTATCGCATTTTCTCATTACAGCTAGCCGCCGGAGAACGGAAGGACGAGCGGAAAAATAAAAATGCATTACAGTTACGCATACACTCGGCACGCACGCAGACCTAGCGATCGTAATGTTTAGCAAATAAGAGTTTAAAATTTACACTCATGGCTGGAAAATCACTCAGGAAACCATGCTTCGCAAAAATGTTGGCATGTGCCCTGGCGTTATCCATCGATACCTGAAGGTTCTATCACTATCTTCAGTTTCAGTACTCACACAAGTCTTCAGGTGCTGGAGACGTGCTGGCTTCATCAGCAGCCGATGAAGCAGTGACGCCATGCACGAAACAAGATAGAAAGATGGACAAGTTGATGAAGATAACGCACTGTGTCCGAGACATCGTCAGTAGCGTTCACCGTTCACCCTATAACATTCACCTTCTTATAAACAACTCATGGTAAGACGTCATAATAGGACGAAACCAGCACAGGGAAAAAGACGCGAATTCTTTTGTTTTACAAGAGAGCGATGAAAATGTAGCTAATGCGTTGTTGCTACCAGTAAATATTTCTAAAAGAAACTGTCCGCCTAAAGAACGAAAACATCCGAGGGATAAATGTCTGATAAAAGAAATGTATAAAGAAATGAGCCCAAAAGAGTGTCTGATTACCTTATAAACTTCTCTGTCAGCTAGGCCTACCGGGACGATGCAATCTCTTCGATATAACTGAAATGTCGAACTTGTATGAGTTCCATTTATGTCAAGATGCAAGCGACTGCGGTAACTTCGACTGCAACTCTATCAACACTAGCACATCATTACAATTTTCGAAAAAGCATAGAGATGGAACGTAACTATGCATGCTGCTTGGGTCCAACATAAGCAATAGACCTCATCTCACCTCTAGCGAATGCTAGTCAGATTGTAATGATAATCAATCAACTAATTTGTTCGTCACAAACAATCTATGCTGCAGTGCTGTAAACACTGGTACCTGCTACCTGGTACACTGACTTCTTGTTTTCTCAACAACAGCATGCTGTTCAGACTTTAACCAAACAAAACACACTTGTGTCTGTTGAGTCCAGCTTGTCTTTTTAGTAAACGCGTCTGCAGTTGCGTACGTTCCACTAAGCTGCAGCATCAAGTTGAGTACAATCACGCACATCGGGTTTGTCGACAGACGAGTCGATGTTAGGCATCAATCAACGGAACTAAGTCTCCAGTAATCGCGATAACACGCCGGATGCTAAGTACGCGTACTACAGTCCGACGCACCGGAAATCACGATTCTGTTCTACTTGTTTCCATCAGACGCCGTTACACAAAGACTTGCTCTGTTGTACTGTGTACTGTCGCTACTGTGTAGTGCGTTGATAAAGCATCTTGGGGCGGACCACCCCCCGCGTCAGCAGAACCACATAGCGCGAATCTGTTAGGACTGTTACAGCTCTGCACGAACAGTACTATGCTGACAGACTTCCTCAGTAGCTTATCGTCAGTGGTGTTGGTGATTATCGCGCGACGGAGGGTGTCAGCAAGCCCCGGACACTGAAAACCAAGACTACAAACCAGACCTGGCCACCCGGGGTGACCGAATCGACCCAGTCGGTATCCCCGCCCGTCACGTACAGCGATCTCACGGTCGCCAGCCCATAGATATGCCAGCCCCTGCATTCCCGCTGCTTAGACGCCAAGACCGGAGCCAATTAACGTCGTAATAGAACAGGGTTACAGCAACAGACCGACTCACTGACATCGGACCCGGATCAGTGGCGTCGTTCGTCGTGCATACAGGCGTGTTGTTGCGAACTGTTGAAGATTAGTCGGCTACAAGCAGGCACGTGATGCCCGTATAATACCGCATGCATGTTACAGCGGCAACAACAAACAACTAACCTTGTACATTCACACTGTACATTACATTACATTAGAGTTATTTAAAGTACAAATACTGCTAAGCCACTATTATAAACGGTGTACAGAACTAGAAACCGAAAACAGTTAGGAAGGAAATGATCGGGAAAAGAGATAAGTTTTGAGGCGGTTTCTAAAAACAGACAGCGTTGAAGCTGAGGTGACGTC
>Ga0126335_1002487_pt1 | contig 11057 bp, 6 predicted proteins | sample OlaspJWI45metaG_FD_108409 | JGI IMG/M metagenome (GOLD analysis project Ga0126335, IMG submission 108409) | Marine gutless worms symbiont microbial communities from Oahu, Hawaii - Olavius sp. 1 OAHU.JWI-45 metaG | ecosystem: Host-associated > Annelida > Digestive system > Unclassified | place... | reverse complement strand
GCACAACAAGTGAGTGGATTCGCTGAAGACATCACGCAGAGCCTTCGTGAGACCCTTCTCCTCGTCGGTACCGATCACTACGCTCGAACTCAGTCGAACTTCCGTGCTGGAGACTGCGCTGTCGAGTGATGTCCGCAGTTCGGTGAAGAAGTCGACGTATGTGCTGTAGTGACCGTCCCAGTGCAGTGTCGCCTGGATATGACACTGTCGCTGGAATCGTCGTGTACCCAACGTCAACAGTTGTCGCATTCGAGGGCGAGCTGACGCGCCGTTACGACTTTGTAGCATACTTGACAATCTCCACTACGTGCAGCGACCTCCATCGCAAATATCGCAAGAAATACACTATGGGATTCTGACACGCTGTAGTCCGCTGTGGCGTACTTTGACTGTCTTGAGCTGAAGTCCTTTGATCCGGTCTCTATTACTGTCTCGCTATATGCCCTCGTCTCAAACTTGCTCCACTGCTTCTTGGAAAAGAACCTTGGAACGCACGCTAGTTAACGCTAGTTAGCGATCGTCGGCGCTAGTTATCGGCATTTTGTGGCATTTAGTGGCAGATAAGGGCGTCCTTTGTCTTTCGCCGTCTTTCGTCGTCTTTCGGGTATATGCACGGACCCAAAGTCACGTGCACGGTTCATAGAATATTTATGTTATCGTCACGGACTAGTGATTGGTCAATATCGCGATGTCGATATGATAATAATACCGGTAATCAATATTTGTGAGTACCCCAAAATACCGGGAATATCAATTATGTTGTCCATGATACCTTTTACTGCAGTGCTCTTTAGCTTTCTCTATGTTGCCTACATGCTCAATGGCGTCAAATCAAGTTCATCAGCTTGAACTTCGCTCTGGACTAGTTAGTAGAGAGGTAACTATCAAATTCTATCACATTGCTAAATGACATACTTTAATTCTTCCGGAAGTACGCCCTTGCAAAATTGGACGCTAGTCAGTCGGTTTATTGGTTCGCCAAAAGTCATTTTAATACCAGTTTTCTTCTGCTGAGACCACAAGTTCACAACAAAAATATCGCGGTCATGTAAACGATCTTATCAGCAAATCAGACAACTCGTGAATCAAACAGAAGCATCGATTGAAAAAATACTGTTCTGTCGAGGATGGTGCCATTTCAACGGTCGACTGGGTACTGTTAAAATAGGCCTATATGTATAGTCAATTATTTACATAAAAAATAAAGAAGTAAACAAACAATTGCGATACGTGTCATTGTTAAATAGAAACTGTGTATGTATGTAACGGCGGCGCACGGCACCGTTGCCGCGGCAACGACATGGATAAACGACTACTCTTTATATTTATGTTCTCTGCCAGTGTGTATTCTGATGAATAAAGCTGTATATATAAACTGATGGGGCTGCAGTTGACAGGTTGCTATAGCGACGGTTGCCCCAGCGACGTTGACGCGTAGAAAGGTGTGACGAATACGATGATGGCGTTAAACGGATGCGATGTGACCAGATAACATAACGGATGGACTAAACACAGCACACATCATGGCACATTTGGCGCTACATACTTATTAGTTACGAACACAACAATGGAGCTGTCCCCCATGTTTCCGCTACTTGAAAGAAAGCATAAACTACCTTCAAAAGCAAAAAAGTTAAAGGCAGTGGACACTTGATAGCGTGTCTTAACGAGGGAACATTATCACAGAAGCACTCGAATGTGGCACGTGTTGTCAAGGGATCACACAGTTTTACCTGCCGCCCACGCATTTATCCATAAATGGGATGAACCACCTGTCTTGGACTTCCCAGCCGAAGCTGGTCATCATTTACCGACCCCGGAGGGATGAAAGGCTGAGTTGGCCCACAAATAAGCTCTGTCCTGAAAAACTACAATAAGTTTACCATCTACGGACACCGCTACCCATTTTAAACTTTTTTCTTCTAGGCGGGGAACAGAAACACCTTTCAAGTAAAGGAGAACCATCTATATTAGCCTGATGGGTAAAATTCTCCCCCTTAATCCCCCACTCCCCTACGACCCCGATACGTTCAGCCATGTTCGAAAATCAAGACCGCGTAGCCGCGTGATAAGACAAACAGACAGACGCCGGGATCATCGTTCGCAATAGCCCGCATCGCATGCATTCGATGAGGCCTAACAGTAACAGTGCATAGCATACACGACAATGAATGTTGAAGTAGGCCTGTCGGAGGTGTTCGCGACAGAACACAGTGGGTCTTACTTGCGAGCAGCCTACAACGAACAAACAACCACTTCTCGCCAATCACGACCTCTCAGTTTCACCACCATGACTGGAAAACTTAAACGGCTTAAGAAGAAGTTTTTTTAGGTTTTTAACTTTTTTACGTTTTTTTATAAATTAAGATGCATAGGCCTAGTACCAAAGTATAGCAAAGACCATTTTACACTTATCTCTAAATTAATATGACAATATTCAGGCGAGAGAACAATTCTCACAATAAATTACAGTACACATTTAAATAATAATTTTATTAAATTACATAATTAATAACAATTTTTTAAAACCTAAAATAGTGCAAGATTGGACCACTGAAGATTTATTACCCTGTACATATTCGGCCTACATTAATCAAGATGAAAGTTTATTTCAAATTATGCCAGTTGTACAAAAAGTCAGCTACTTGCATTTGTAAAGTAAGTAGTTTATGTCACTGAGAATGTTAAAAAGAGGCTATGAATTTTTTTCTTCAGAAATTTCGAATAAAAAATTTCTGAAAGTTTCAAAACTGATGGTAATATTTCATTCTGCATCTCCAATACTTTACATGAATACAGCCAACCTGTCTCGTCTTCTTGACGCTCTTGCAGTTCTTCGGTGCCGTCTTCAAGCCAGATGACGTGCCTCGCATCGCGGGACGCAGCTGCTCTCGACGAGCGGCGGTTCTCGGCTTGCGACTAGACGTCGACCCCAGATTCGGTTTAGCAGCCGGGCTCGTTCTGGGCACGCATTTGCGGCCGGGGCTGGCGGCGCGAAGTTTCGTCTTTGAGTTCTGCCTGGTTGGTCCGTTCTTTGGCTTGCTGGCGCCGATCAGCTTGCTCTTTGGCAGCGGCTTCGCTTTGATGCCGGGCATCTTGGTGCGCAGCTTTGATCCGCCATGAGACGGCGACGGCTTTGCAGAAAGACCAGGTTTAGAGCTTAGTCTCGTCTGGACCATCTGTTCGTCTATAGCGGCAAACAGACTGTTCATACACGAACAGCGTCGACAATACGCAAACAAATGATATAGACCTGTCCACTGAGGCGTGACAGTTTGAACGGCTGCAACATCCGCCAAGTAACGGTCCTGGGCAGACCGGGGCAAACTGAAGTGTTAGCACGCACAGACAAATTCACAGACAGCACAACAGGATTGAATATTGCCTCCTTCGCTTATATAGGCGGGCGGAAGCACAAAAATATAGCCTAAAATAGAAATACAGGTTAAATGCTACAACACGCATGCAACATGACATATGCAGGCGAAAACACGCGTTAGTTACAGCGTCTGAATGAAGTCCTAGATAAGATACGATAAGGAAAGTCGATAGTCATAGTACTGACCAGAATCATTGATCATCACTGAGAGATGGTTCAGCTGGCGTCTCTACATCATACACGCGTGCACACAACAACCACGTGATCGCAAGCCCACACTCGATATTTTCGTTTATTAAGCGTACACGCAGTCAGCTAATAAAACATTCGTTGTACTGTTCTGCTGCAATTTTACCTCCGCCCCCGTGGTTATGTTGCTCCCGGATTTGTCGGTTGGTTTATTTGTTGAGAAGATTATAAGCTGCTAATTGGCAATGACGATCAGGTGGCTTAAATAGGTCAGGGTGTCCTAGTTACCTGCGAGCATGCTGCGAGCAGGTAGTGTTTTTGTCGGCGTCTATGCGTGCGTCTGTGAGTCTGTGCGTTTGTTTCTCGGTCCACACAAAATCTCGAAAACTACTGGTCACAAACTGATATAACTTGGTAGAAATATGCCCCACGATGAACGCTAGAAGTGTTTGGAAGTTGGTGACATTTGACCTTGACCTTTGACCTTGAGAGCTATTTTTGTACTTTTTCAATTCAGGCTATATATTTTGTATGGCTTGACCTAGCAACTTCACCTTCACTGTGAGGGTACATCTTTAGAATATGTAGGTCACTTTCGAATTTTAAGGTTCATCTCAAGGTCACGGTCGCAAAACAGCGGCAGCGCGCAGGTTTGTGCTCCCCTCGGACACAGTTTAATTTTTGGTCTGTGATCAGAGTCGGTCAGTAAGTATCTGGTTATGCTAAAACAAGTCTCTATGTTCAGAAACACCCTGGTTGACAGACAGACAGACAGACTCACGTACAGACACATAAACGCGGTTCCAACGGCTTCTATGATTAACTTAAAAAAGAAGAAAAAGGTTACCGGTATACACTTGATATGGCACCCCTTAGTGAATAAAACTTACCGTAGAAGCGTTCAAGTATGGCACGCGTTGTCGAGGGATTTCACAGTTTTACACGAACGGAATCAACCATTCCAGCCTTTGCCTTCCCAGCTGAAGCTGGTCCTCATTTACTGACCTTGGAGGTATTGAAGACTGAGTTGGCCTAATTACCACCAGTGTGAGTAAACGGTCTACCCAGGACCGCTACGTGACGGCTATCACAGTTGTTAGCTGCTCAAGCCGTCACGACTCACCGGGCAACTGGAGCGCAGAGGAGCGTCGAACTCACGACTCTCGGTCCGCAAACAGCGACGTTAACCACTGAACCACCGAGTCACCCACGCATAACTAGGCTGAGCCAGCTACGCCACAGCTATAGAATAATAGGATGATATTGTAGTTATGTTATATATATATTTATTATTTTTTTGTTGTATTTGTATTACCATCTTTGGTGAATAAAGCTTTGTGTGTAAAACAAACTCAAATATTTAAGAAAGACTAAGCACAGGAAACAAGTGATCACATTCCGAAGGTGCCTACATGCCAAATGGGCACTTGACGTAAGAATCAAGACTGCACAGATACAAAACGGATAATTTGGCGTTCGCGCAGCATTTGCTATGGCGACGTGGCTGTCTGTGTGTCTGTCTGTCACGTTGATGTATTGTGCCCAAACAACTTAGTCGATCATCACGCGACTTTCACCAGATTGTAGCCCAGCCATTCTTGTCTTCCCACACCAAATACAAACCCGACTCGAGCGGATTAAAAATTGAAGGCGTCAACTGGGCGAGAGGTATAGGTAGTAGTCGAAAAATCCGGCCACTAAATCGCAGTCATTCACAAAAGTGCACCTTTTCGGCGTGCACAAGCGTCGTGCGATTTATCAGCGACAGCTGAGCTTAGTTTTTGTAAAGAAGACAAGCCCAGGTGGACGGGTAAACGTTCTTACTTACTGCCTGCTGTACAGCTTCTCGTGATTTAAGTTAGGAACCAGAAACGGTGACGCTTCTTATATGTCGCGTATCCTGTCGCCTACCTCGCTGGCGACTGCGTCTTCGTAACTCTTCTTCTGTTCTACCTCCATCTTCTTCCAACGTAGGTACATCTTCTTCATGTACTTGTCGCCAGCCTTCGATATAGTCGCCAGAGCCTGCACCGACACGCCAGTAATATTTGAGTATTGAATTTCGTTTTAGTTTTAGTTAGTTTTTCAGCCATCATTTTATATTATTTAGTTTTTAGATAACACAAGCGCAATCATTGCCCGCTAAGTTGTAAGTTGCTAATGGATTAGCAATAATTCTGTAGTAATACCAATCAATTCTTTACCGACTATTTCTCACAGCAGTGTGACTGCATGCAGCGTTAGCTAGTGAAAATGATGGTGCTGGCACAACTGAACATAGTAAAAGTACAGAAGTAGTGAAAACTTGTTTTTGTATCAGTAACTAAACGTGTTAGGAAGCTTAGAATGACTGAACATCAACAACAACAACACAGTGTAGTAAACTAGTGATGGGCTCAGGTAGATTAACAAAATGTCGCTGTCATTTAGTAAAAAAAAACTAACTAGTTTGCGTTTTAGTTTTACTAACTTAACGCCAATCATTTTTATATTAGTTTTAGTGTTATTTATAAAAAATATCACTGCAACACATCCTGCTCATCTCATTAGCAGGCCCGCCACAAACTGCGACACATATTGTAATGACACAGAGGGATGCATGGAAAGCTGGGTTTGCCTAGGCACCACTGCCGTGGGTAAACAGGGCCGATACGTGACGGATATCGCAGCTGTTAGCTATTCAAAACGTCACGCCTCAATGGGCAAGTGGGTGTACACAGAAAAGGGCCTGAAGCTCTAAATATGGCCAATATTGAGATTGTTTGTGGTTTGCTTCTTAAACATAGAAGAAAGCAAGCATCCCAGTATTCAACAATTTGTCAGACATAAGTCGACTTGCTCGGAAAACTACTTATTTCCTTTAAGCGGTTTATGGCGTATTTTTGTCGCAATTATCCGAACTTTGATGGCAGTTGCACACTGAACGGATTACATTTAAATTGCCTCTTCGCAGGTCCAGTCCCTTTTTGAATGATTATCATTTCCAAACGTGTCAACTGTTTAATCATTGGTGAAGACGTACACATTAACATCGCAATAGTAACTGCTTGCGTGATTCGCGGACTTGAAGTGCAGAAAAATTGCTCCAGAACTGCACTAAGTCATGCTGTCGGCCCCTCCTTCACGCTGATATTGGCTAGGCCCCTGTACACAGCTTGCCCACAGTGGCTACCCGGAGTGAGAGAGAGCCAGTCGTCGAACTCATCTCCCGGCTCAGAAAGAACTGAACTGTGCTAACCCTCTGGAGAGACTTCTCCGATGCCACGCCGTCTTCGACGAACTTGAAGAACGCCGACGCTTCTTTCTTACTGGTGAAGCTGAACATATCGTCGACACTGCCGGTGCTTGCTGTAGCTCTGCGTGCAGGTGATACGCCGCGGCCTGGCACGCGTACACAGACAGATCAAAATAATGTCAATTTCAATAAAACTACTTACTAATGTTCTTTTCTAATACTTTTTAAGTGAATGAGTGTCGTTTAAACGTCCCACTTAACGCATAATAATCGCTCCTGTGAAAGTTTTGCTAGCATTAAACGGTTTGCGTGCAGTCAACTCGTCCGCAAGGCTAACCTAACCCTGGCTCTAACCATGCCCTAACCTTAAACCTGACACTAATCCTTACTCTAACCCTTGCCTTAGTAACTGTAATGAGGCTGATGAAACAGCTCTAGATTACCTATGCTACTGGCGCCACTATGGGGCAGTTAGAACTAGAATCTGGGGTAAACTTTTTCTGCACCCCAGCGAAGTTCTTCCTAGTATGGACAATGCATATGGACAATGTGTATAAGCTCAGTATATGGATTTCGTTGACGGAAATCTATAGTTTGTTGATTGTGTTCCTCACATAGGACGTAATGACATCACTGAAATAAGCAGACTTTTGTAGTGAAAATGTCAAACTTGTAGTGATGTTGTCAATTTGTCAGTCTGTGGCTGGCATGTGTTTCTGACACATTAATACTCATGGCAGCTGTTCCAGTTTCGATGGAGGCCGAGTTGTCCTTCGTAGAACCAGTTAGAGACCTCCTGAGGTTTTTAACATCCTCGCGGAGGTTTTCCTAGTACCATGGTAAGAAATACCAGATGATTTACTGGAGGATGGACTATGGGCCCATCTGCGGCCTGGTTCTACGAAAGACAACTTCGCCTTCACCGAAACTGGAACTGGAACCTTGCCCTAATGCTAATCCTAAGACTAACCATAACCCTAACCTAAACCGTAACGAGTTCTAGCGAGTTGAGCTGTGATGGACAACTGGGGGACGAGCTGGCAGGGAACGAGTTAACTGCTGCCCCGTTAACCGGCATTGGTGTGCACGGTACTGACAGCTATGCAAACCAAACTTTCAACAGCCTGCATAATAATACAAACACGAGAATAACCCGGACAGAACTAACCTTAGTTTAATGGCATGTTAAAAACACAAGTAGTCTAAGCCGAGCGGGCCCAAGTTCACGTAAGAACTGTTCATTACGAGTGCGTGCTCATAACTAAAAAGCCGCCCATGGGCCGTGACGCTCAGCTGGTTAAACGTGACCCGACTGGTGGCTTGTTATCAGAGTAGACTACTGTTCATCAGTAGGCGGCGCATGCAAGATTACAAGTCTATCTGTCCAGCTGTTATAATTTCCGCCACCCTGGTTAACAGACAGACAGAGGGAGGGACGGACACATACAGCCTGTAGACGCCATCTGAACAGCCTATATGATTAGCCCATCTAGGGGCCTTTTGCATGAACGGCTGATCTATGAATTGCTCCATAAATATTGGAGAGATCCATGGCTAAACTTTTTGCTCCCGCTGGACCGCTCCAAGTTCTCTGGATCGGTCCAAAACGTCGATCCACGCGAAGCAGTGACGTCACCATGAGGTTTGTTTAGATTTTTCAAGATGGATGTAGAACAAAATCTCCGCGTAAAACACGTCCCTGTTATTGGTATTGACAGTTCTCGGATCCAATTATATTTACTGCAGAGTTCTCTGATTTTCAGTAAATACTGTAACAATCATCAACAAAATAATAACTATTGATTGCCATTTTGTTTCGAATGGAGCGCTCCAGGTGGAACAAAGCGTTGCAATTACATTTGGAGAGCTCAACCGGGTCAATTGGAGCGTACCGCGTGGCTGTGCTCAACTGCTCATGCAACAGGCTCTAGGTTGGGTAGCCAGTTGAGCTAAAACGGTACGGACAGGAGAGGAGCTAAGATTACCCAGATTCGGTGCTCTTGCAGTTTCAGTACCTCACATGGAAAGTAATCTTCTAGCTTAGGGGTAGGGTTAGGGTCAGGGTCAGTTTCAAACTTTATGATTTAGTATTATGATGTGGTTAATAGCCTACTTTCGATGTGAGGTAGTGAAACTGCAAGAGCGCCCCCAGATTCTTCTGCGATTACGAGAAGAGTTCATTTAATACGAGCCTAAAACCATCGAAACGATCACAGGGATTTCTGTCATAACTACCGTAAATCGACATCCATAGCAACAATTCTATTGCGTTATTTCAACATCTTTGACAGCAACTCAATAATTCTAACGTGAAATTCTTGTCAACTGCTAGTTAAATCCGCCAATAAAACCAATAGCTGACAGCACGGCAGATTGAACCGACCTCGTCTTGTGTTCGCCATGCCTGGCACTGGATGCGATACGATAGAAAGTCGAGAATTTCGGTGTAAAATGCGACAGAGAAGCTGCTGTCCGCTCGACCGACTGCTTGTTGACTGGGCGTTGCCTTGGCGACGAAAGACTGTGACGTCATTGTATGCCACGTCTAAAAGTCGAATTGGTCCGAATTTATGGTATTTGGAGCATGGCCGGTTTGGCACTCTTCAGCGCCTATTGTACTTTGTACTTGTAGTTTAATGGCATGGTTTAATATATTCATAATTTTACTTCAACGACAGCTAGTTTACTCGTAGTTCTGAAAAAAGATTACTAGTTAAAATACTTCATCTGCTCAGCTAAAGTCTACTGTGATGCGCTGTCCCCCGTTTTACTGTTGACCGATTGAGTTATAGTCATAGGCCTAACTATTTAACAGCTGTTCATCGAAATTCTTCTGTAAATCGCCAGCGGCTTACTCTAGTTTCGTCTGACGAAATATCTGAATGAGAAACAAGATGCCAAAGGCATTTGGCGAACGCTGCGCCAAATGACTCTACGCACACGGCACGCGGCGTACACTGCACGCGCCGCCGCCGATTTAAGCCGCGTGACAGGCTGACTGACAGACAGACAGATGGACAGACACCGTGAACATCGTTAAGAATAGTCAGCATCTCATGCATTTGATGCAGCCTAAAAGTACGCCATCTAGTGAATGAACTTAATGCTTCACTTTCAGCATGTCATTTCGGTGACGGCTGTCAGATAACTCCGCGTCCGACGATACCTTTTTCAGCGTTGTCTGTATTTTCCCTTTTATTGCATTTTCGTCATTGTCTTATCGTTAGCTAGCCAATGAGCTTATGTTTTACACTGCGACCGTTTGTTTTTAGTTAGTAAGATACACGCGAGGAGTGCTAGACACCAAGCGTAAAACGATACGGAATGAGTGACATTTAGGCCTAGTGATTAGCCATTTGCTATGTTAGAGCTGGTGAAAACGGGTGTCTACTCTGTCTGCCGTGGTGTCGGAAATCGCAACCGCTAGAAATAGAGAAAGTTGTATTCTTGCATGCACAGACCTACTGAAGCACCCTGATCAGAAATCAAAGATCAAGAAACCGGGATTTTTAAAGCATCATTTTTCTTTGACTCCGCTTTATACTGCCCCCTTCGCTTTATAGATATTCGCCAGGTGGCCAGCTGAACTTCATAGCCCATGGGCAGATCGGCTGTCTAGTTAAATTCAATTTCGACAGTGTGTCTGTGTGTGCAGCAGCGACAATGGTTAGTTTTGACGGTCATCAGCACCTTATTGTTGACTTGGAGCCTCTTAGCGACAACATCCGCGTCCACAGAGCGAGCGAGGTGGACGACATTTCACTGCGCATGCGCACTAACCGTAGCTCCGCCTACCTGATGACATCATCGTCGCGTCACGTGACTTCCGACCTTCTCACGGTCGCGCTCAATGACGGACGAATCACCGTCGACATTAGCACTGCCGACGATCACAAGGTATTTTATGTGAATTACTGTAGGCTGAATATTTTAGGAACGCCGACGTACGCTATCTCTGCGGTAGCTGAGCTTGTTGTTGTGTCTGAAAAACTTAACATCAGCGTCAGTCAGTCATAATTAAACTGTGTCCGAGGGGAGCACAAACCTGCGCGCTGCCGCTGTTTTGCGGCCGTGACATTGAGATTAACCCCATGACCTTGAAACTCGAAGGTGGCCTAGAATATTCACACTGAAAATGAAGCTGCTAGCTTAAGGCATTCACAACTTTGGGCTTGAATTGGAAAAATACGAAAATACGCCTCAAGGTCAAAGGTCAAAGTCATAAAGTCCAAAGCGCCACATTACTTCGACCGT
>Ga0126335_1002486_pt1 | contig 11058 bp, 3 predicted proteins | sample OlaspJWI45metaG_FD_108409 | JGI IMG/M metagenome (GOLD analysis project Ga0126335, IMG submission 108409) | Marine gutless worms symbiont microbial communities from Oahu, Hawaii - Olavius sp. 1 OAHU.JWI-45 metaG | ecosystem: Host-associated > Annelida > Digestive system > Unclassified | place... | reverse complement strand
CTTTTCTTAAGTTCAATGTTCAGTGGGTTGACCCCCCAGCAGAATGGGAAAAATATTAGTGGGGGGCTGGCACAGTGAACTGAGGGGGTCGAACCCCCCAACCCCCCGGTAATTCCCACCCTGAGTAATACACGTAAGTAAGTGAGGTTTAACGTTCCACTTGACACACAGAGCGAAAAACGACGACGTTTTCCATACTTCAGGTTGTTATTGGCAACGAGAAATAGCCTTTGAAAGAAGCGGTAAAACGAGCAAGTTTGACGCCAGAAACGCCCTGCGGCGATCTTTCGTCTTGCTTTCTGCAAGACTATATGTTGACTAAATGTTTTTACATCCAGTTATTAAACCTGTGGCTGCCAGAGTGCACAATAAAATTCTGTCTTCTTGTCTTCTCTTGTCAGAGTTGTTTTGTTAGACGATCGTAAAGACGACCGGGAAGGAATGTCAGAGGCCGCCGTCAACAGGTCTGGAAGGTATTTATGAGCGTAACCAGTAAGCACCGGCGCCACGTTATAAAACTTGTTGCGGCCAATGACGAAAGAAGCCCAACAATAAAGTCAGTTTGAAGTTCAGCTACAGAAAAGTACCGTTAAGTTAAAGTGACTTATTTAGTTCAGTCCAAACTCCAAATTTTTGTTACTATGTTTAGCTTACTTTTATTTTTGCTTGTTGTTCCTCCTGTGTGTCTACCACCGTAACCACATGTGTTAGTGAATAAAGTTGATCAATAGTGTCGCTATTTGTGACAATCTTTATTTTAACTTGATTCGTTAATGATGACGTTGTAATTCGTCGCCAGCCGATAACTTGCTCTGTGTCACAGTGTGTAAAAAATCCGCCAATGAATGAATGTATAAATGCCTTAATCTAACGATATATAAAATATTGAATTTTTGTTGCAATGGTCTGGTTTTTTTATTAGACGGACCAGTTTTTGTTGCGTTATTTGTATGGCCAAGTTTATGCTTAGAAAACTACATGTAGCCTACATTTTATAACAAACTTTTCATACGCATGACATAATCGCGTTACTTTGTTGCATTTTAGTAAATAATTGTAATACATTTTTAATGTTTAACAATCTATATATAAGGCGCTACGTGTGTATGTGTGTTTGTCTGTCTGTTCGCTTATAACTCGGAAATGGGTAAGGCGATTGTCTCCAAATTTTCAGGGTAGCCCCATAGCACTCAGGGAATGGTTTTAGGTACAAAGAATTGAGGGTCACGGGTAATGGGGCAAAACTTTTGTTTCCCGCTCCACCGGCCGACAAGGCGTGGGCAACTGGGCGTACTGGGAAGCCCTAGCTTATAGTTTTGAGCAGTATTAGCTACAGATTGGCCTCGCCGCTGGAGGCGTGACACACTGCGGTGCGGGGAGGCAGCGTGTATTTTTTGACCGGGCAGCAGGATAGCGTGGGGTGGGCGAAATATGAAGCGGGGCTTAAACTATAGATATATTGCCAACTCGTCCCCAACGCTAACCTAACCCTGGCCCTAACCCTATGTTTTAACCCTAACCCTAACCGTAACCTAAACCCTAACGAGTTCTAACCAGTTGAGTTGGGGACTAGTTGACTGCCACTTGAAGAAAATATACAGATGGACGTGTCGATGTTGGCGAATACGATCTGCGGCATTGTATGTACGGTTGACTCAGCGGTTGGACTGGATAGCGTGACGGCTGCGGGTCATTCTGCACTATGCAGCGTTTATTTTTTCCTGTCAGACGTCAGCCGTCGGAAAGCTACGCCCATCGTTTGCCGGAGTTCTGAACAGTATCCACTTTCTGCGGTGACGAATTCCAGTATCTCCCGACCAGCTTTGTTACGGATGACCAGACACTCACGCCAGCCAATCCATGTAGGCCTATTATCCCGGCTCCCGTAAGAAGGTCAAAATTAAGCGTTACCCTATTTTCTGACTCAGTCTACCTATCGTGTACATAAGGTTGCTATTATTTTAGTCTGGTTGTTTAGAGCAACTTGCAAATGGCATAAAACATACCTAAAGATCCAAGATAAACAAATGTCAAATATCTGCAAAATATCAGGGCCCAAAACCCGACCAGTACAGTTCAAAAATTGTTACACGCTACGCCAATGTGTTACTACTACTACTATACTACTACTACTACTACTACTACTAACTGTTAGTTGTTGTTCTTGCCATTGGTGTTCTGGACAATATGTTTATTTTTAAACAAATTTATTTAGGCCTATATTCAACGCCAAAGCTTTAGAAATAACATTACATAACATACATACATTTATTTGAATCAGGTTCATGGCCCATATCTTTATTACTAAGATTGACACTAGCAAATGTAACAGAAACCACTCAAGTTGTAAGATAAACGAATAAATACTAAGTAGACTATTTTTATTACCACATGCCGAAATACAATAAAAAACCTGATAGTTGGATTGCTCGATCCGTATTTTAATATTACTCGCATAACTCCATATTTCACGATACAATGATAGCTAACAGAGTGAGTGGGCAGCCGGCTTAAGCTGGCGTGCCTTGTTCGGGACCCATATATCTCAGCATGACGCTGTTATTGGCAATTATTAAGTGCTAGTCTGTTGGATGAGGCGTCGCTGTCGCTGTCTGGAACGACTTCATATTGTATCAAATTATGCAGCTCGAACATCGACATGCCACCTTCTGACGGAAAACATCTGACAACTACAGGGTGCTTCATAAAATCGTACCGGTAGTCTTTCTCGTGTATGCTATAGCTTTTCAATTTAAAGAACAATGTTAATAAACATTATTCTCAGTAATTACACGAACGTCATTATGTTTATCTCCTGCGATTAACTAACCTGGCTATCCGTTAACTTGGAGCGTGCGTAATTCATCCCGACGCAAACTATTGTGAAGTATAATAAATTAATTCATATATTCAAGCTATAACGAAGAAGCTATAAAGTTTAAGGCAGCCGTCTGAGCAATAAAATGCAAGTTTTTTTCTTATCGTTCGTATACAGACCTAGTTGACGAAAATTTGCCAGTCTAGATGAACACTAAACTCCCGACCATTTGCCCCCGAACAAATGCCTTTTCGTACGACTGTCCCTATTTTAACACAAGGTATGGGGGCAGGTGTGCGTGGGAAATTGTCCGGAAGGGCGGATGTCTGGTCACGGAATAGTAAGTAGCCGTCGGGACGCATCGCAGTAGTATTTCATTGGGATATGGTAGCAGCAGTTGATTTCCTTGTCGCATCTCGCCATCGTAACGCTATCTATAGACGATATCGTGGTCGTCTCAGCGGCTAACAGGAAAAAAAACAAACGGCAAGATAGCTGTGAGTCGGGAGCTGTTAACAAATGGATGAGTCTGATCATCTGATGGCTTGTCCCGGTGGCTTTACACGGTGTTCGCGCTGGATTTGAGCGAGTAACCGGCATGGGACGGGGGTCGAGCTGCCAAGCGAATAATATGATTCAACATTTCTAGTATGCATGCTTTGAGATTGATAGCTTGGGTTAATACGAGAGTTTGACGGTATCCACTTATAATCTTAGAGTGTACACTTGACTGGGCCTACATGGAGCCCTACTGCAGATGACAGTCGACAGAAATTGCACTTTAGTATGATCTGTGCAAGTCGAAAAGTGAATAACGGCAGACTGCCGATCAGGACGTTACAGACAGGAATTAAAGGGTCAAGAAATCGAGAAAGACAAAGAAAACAATGGATTGATAATGCGAAACGAGAAAAACAACAATATAAAGAAGCTAGCACACTATGGAAGGACCGTCAGAAAAGGACCATTTTACCCTGCCTCATCAGCAGCAACCAGGTGGAGATCCTGATGGTACATGTACATCTAGCCAAATTCAGATTTAATTGCTAGTTTTTTTACGTTACTTATAATCATATGTGTTTATGTGTGTTTATATATTTTATGTCATGTATTTTATACTGTGATGTAAGTGGCCGTTTGGTCCTTTCGCTTTTAATAAATTGATTGATTGATGGATGGATGGACGGGCGAGATGATGATGATGACGATGCTGAGCGTCTGCGTTGTTCGACAACAAGAAGGGCTAATGGAGTTGCAACTTTCAACACCTAATAATAACGAAGCTTTTTAGGGATAAACGTCAACTTGTAATAAAGGTAAAGGACACTTGATATATAGCGCCTCTTTATGGGCCAAGCTTATCACAGAAACGCTCATGTATGGCACGCGTTGTCAAGGGATCACACAGTTTTACCTGCCACCCACTCGTTTATCTACGAATGGAATAAAGTACATCTTATCGTGCAATTGCTACTACAGTCAAGTGCCGAATAATCACGTAAAACAAGGGGAGTGCAAACCCTTGCTTTTTCTTCACTACACTGCACCATACATCCGTCTCACTGCCTTACGGCCAGGCAGTCTGTCACATGGATGGTTCACTAGTAGACAGATCTCGTACGTGCAGCCGCGTGTCCGCATGTCGACGTTGCTCTAGTCGCTACGTCGTTTGTCGCTAGCTTACCGCCGTCACAAAGCTGCGTCCGACCGCTGTGCAGCACACACCAGCTGCTGCTGCTGCTTCTGCTGATGCGGAAGACAACAGACTGTCGTTGTACAACACAGGATTATTCTGGTGGATAACGGATTGTCTTGACTGAAGAAATAGAAAAAAGTTTAGCTGATAACTACCAGGAATGTTTTTAGATTAGCTTGTTCGGACCGCTTCGAATTCTATCGTGATTTATTTGTCGTCGTCAGCTCCAGAATTGACGCGGATCTAATATGATGCTAGTTCAATAGAATGACTTCTGTGATAACCTTTGATACAACGAAGCTGGTATGTATTGCATCTGCGATGTGTAATGTCTGAAATTTACCAATTTTATATGTTCACAATAGAAAGCAAACAAAAAACTCGCATAGCTTAACGTCTTTGACAGAAGATAGATATGTTTTAAATGATTCGCAGAGAGATATGTTACGTTTTTGTGCATGCATCGACGAAATGTGAGCTTGTAAAATCGACCATACGCCCCCGTTATAAAAAGTAGGCAACTTCTGCTCTCAATACATTTTTTACAACTGTTGACATACTTCCAAAATTTGTAAAAAAATGTATTGTTTATATCAATCTGCATCTTGTATACTGTAAGCCTAATAACGCTGTTGGTTATCATACCGTGTTTTAATAAAAAAAGTTAACCAAAACATTGTTCGCCATAACGTCAACAAGTTTCCAAAGTAATTTGGCGACGGCCGCATCGAATCCCTTTTTTCCTTTTCGCCTTGGGAGGATCGGGACCTCATCTAAGGCCTACAATTTTCTTGCGTCGCTAAGAGTCTCCATTTTAAAGAAAACCTCGATCCGTTTTTGCAGGGCACAGGCGCGTGACAGAAACATCGATCACACTGGTCAGCATCCCATGCATTCGATCCGGCCTCAAAACTGCGTATTTCTTTACAAAGATTTTCCGTGATTATTTCTAAGATTTGTCTGTACTACTGCTTGTAATTTGTGCAAATTGTTTGCGTCTGTGTAAATGGCAAGAACTGAAAGACGAAGTACGGGTTTTGAGAGTCAACAAAGAGCACTGCGAGACTATGGCTAAGAAGATATATACTTTAGCGAAAACTGTAATAAAGCAGTATCTCATAGATAAATAGATGTTTTTTGGCACAAAATCGTCAATTATTATTCAACGTTATATTTCACTACTAAATCGATAACTTTTTAGGCTGCTTCGAATGCATGAGATGCTGACTATTCTTACCGATGTTCGCGGTGTCTGTCTGTTAGTCTGTCTGTCACGAAGCTTAAATTGGCGGCGGCGGGTGCAGTATACGCCGCGTGCCGTGTGCGCTGGGTCATTCGGTGCAGCCTTCGCCAAATGCCTTTGGCTTATTGTTTATTATATACCATCATAATGGATCAACGTCTCGCTTCTGCGTGCCGGCTTTCACGTACAGTCAACTCGTTAGAATTCGTTAGGGTTAGGGTTGTGTTTAGGCTAGGGCTTAGAGTTAGGGCCACAGATAGATTTTATCCTTGGGGCCCAGCTGACCGGGGTCGAGAACGGAAAACGGTTTGACCAGATAATACCGTTTGTAAACATAATAAGTTAGGTGGACCGGGGTTGTTAATACTGCACATACATAAATATTTGAGCACTAAAACATTTAATAAATAAATATTTGTGTTGTTGTCCAGTGGACGTCCGTCGGACTGACGTAATTTGTTGTCATTCACTTCAAAACGACAAGAATGTCGCGAGCCGACACGTTTATCTGCGCCTGCTCTGTTCTGCTGCAGATTGACGTCGTCGTGCGAGGTTAGTCAACAGCAATGTCTCCGTGGCTGAATTTCATATTGTTTTTAAAATTTGAACACGACAAACGTACATACATGATGAGAAGCATACAGAAATTTAACCACAATCACAACAATGACAGCGTCATTAAGCAAGCTTAAGTTCACATAGTCACGATGGTAAAGAATGAAAAATCACTTCTGAGAAGTTAGGGTAACATTCCGTTAGAGCTAGCAAGTCGCGAACCTGTCCGCGGCAGGTCACGGACAAGTCTCGAACTTGTTCGTGACATGTCGCGCACATGTTCGCAGTTTGCTAGCCCTAGTGAACTGATACCTTTACAGCGTTTGCTGAATATGTTGAAATCTAGTTAGTGAAACGAGCAGTATTACATCATATCTATTTTGCAGAAAATGCAACCAAAACAGAAAGGAACAAAAAAACTACTACAATATACATAAAATTAGTAAAAAAACACAAAATAAAACTACAATTTTTTTATAAAATTAATAAAAAGCTTGAGATGCATACAATATCACATCATCGCTGCCATTCACTACAATTAAGCTCCTATAAGCAAAATATAAAACACTATTTTTAATATTCGCTTTGCATTTTTGATGTTCCGTGCGATGTATGAGTAACATAATGTATTTCGGTTTCTTACCTGTGACAGTTTGAATACGGATCTCCTCTAGCTTACACTTGATACCTTCTTCACGCTTCAGTTTCTGTTACAGATTGATATGCATGATTTAACTTCGATGTTTACGGGTTTTATTCAAATACTTTCATGTTACTGTGTTTTATTTTTATTTTTTATGTCATCATATTTAACTATCCATCCGGTAAAATGGCTGCTAATATGTTAAGAAGTTCTTTTTATTGTCTCTTGTCTTCGTGTTGAGTCTCGAACCCAATGCACATAAGCCGGACCCTGCCCTTAATCCGTGCTGCAGTTTTATTTGCGCCCGGCAACATTGTATACCACTAAATATATTCCTATGCACTTCATGGCCCGATACAAATTATTCATTCAGCAACGTTACGTCGTAAATAGAGGAGAAATGGTGTTATTTCGCTGTAAACGTTTATGGTTAGCTCTGTAAATCTATGCGTCGAAACCTTTTTATGAAGGACTCCGCCGGGACCGGTTAACGATAAGGCAAGTTGGGCGTGTAATACGGTACGGTTCGCCGACGCAATATGACAAAACCGCGGAACGGTAGAAACATTGTCAGTGAGTGAGCGATCATCGGTCTTAGTCGGCTGGCGAACATTCATCGTCGTGGGAAATAAAGTCACGTCTGAGCTGTTCTATAGCAGCGGCCGCACGCGCTGTGCTAGTGCCACACCGACGTCGTCAACAACCGACAAACAACTGCTTTCACAAACGCGTTTAAATCCGGCCTAAGAACGTGCTCAGCTGGCATGGTAGAGCGTCTGATCTGTGCCCAGTAGGTCACGGGTTCGAGTTTCGACCGTTTACCGCTGCGTAGTAATTTTGGGCAAGTTATTTACACCTATATGCCTCTGTCACTAAGCAGTATGATTTGGTACTGGCTTGATGTAATTGTAGGGCCTACGGCGCAGCTGAAAAGTTAACAGACACACCACACTATGTATCAGTCCCGTATCTATGATCTTACAGTGTTAGCTTGTGTCTGGTTAATAGTTATTAAAGCGGAGATTAGCGCCGTGCAGCGGGCCACGTGGCTCGGGAATGACTACTTTTGCCAAGAAAGCACTCAGTAGACACGACAAACATGAACATCTAGTAGCAGCAGGTGCTAGGTGCTTCTACTAGACGTTTACGACGGCAGACTGCATCGGACAGAGAATGAGAAAGTTTACGGTTAGTGGGAAGGCTCGGAACCGGATTACAGTCAGTACATCTACTTAATTAGATGACAGATCTACTGTACAGCACTGCAGGTCGAATATCCAGCACGTGACCGAATGCGCAAGCAGATTGCAAGATAATCATATGTCCATGCGTTTGTCAAGATGACGGCATTGTTTGAAATTAGTAACAACTAGACTATTCTGTTTAACCGGCGCTTAACGTACACGCCACTCCTTCATCATATCGCGTAAATAACTCAAATACTGTGTGAACATTTGAGTCATTTGAAAAGTGAGTTAGACAACGCAGCATACCCATGTTAGTTCTTAATGTTAATATAAACTGTTCTAATAACTGAATGAAGTGTTTTGAGTATTGTCGTTTTCTTTACATGATTTATCTTACATTTAGCGCGAGACGAATTTCATTACGTTTTCGTTTTCAACGAGCTCCTGTGCGTGGAACGATCTTTTCGTCGACGTACGCCAGGAAACTGATATAAGACAGTGTGAAACATATCATTCACTGTTGAGCAATGAAGATAAAGGTTGCAGCTCAATACGAGGCAAAAGTGCGCAACTCGAACAAATGTTGCACGTTGGGTAAAGATTACTGTGTCTGTAGTAGATTCTTTATGAATTGTGTTGCTCTCACGGAGACAAAGTGCTTTGACGCTGTTGGTTGGGCGGCAGGAAGGGCATCCGGCCTGTAAAAACCTTGGAGGGGCTGTGGGGATGGGGCGCCATTAACCCGGTTGGGGTGGCGCCCACCCGAACTGTCGGTGCCTCTGCCTCCATTATCTTTCCCTGCTCCATAAAAATCCAGAGGAGTTGTTGTTTTCTGGTACCGGCCTACTCGGGTGGTCCCGGACCAAAGGCCGTTAAACGGTTGTTGTTGTTGCTGTCACGGAGACATACAAACACACACAAAACTGATTACAGTACTTGAGATTCGCAGGCGACGGTTGGAAACCAAATGGTTTACGACAGCTGTGATCGATACGTCGATTCCAGTGGTGATTGATGATAAGTGGACTGAATGCGCTGATAAGACGCCTGTGGATGGCTTTCGCGTAAAACAGTCGGATGCGTGCGATCTGGTTCCGTCCGTCGGTCGTCGACGGACGACTGTAAATTATGCATTAGCCGCTTGAGTTGCAATTAACGCCTCCACTACGATGCGTGTGGTCTGTTCTAAGCGGCAATACTGCTGATGGCATCGCCACGGCGGTGGCGGAAGCGAGATCTGCGCTTATCACCGGTGAGGTCGGTCTGGACAGAGCACTGGTCGTGACGTGACGACCGCTTCTCCATCCTACCGGTAATCAGGCCTGGTGATGATACGTGCGTACGTTAGCGTTCGCTCATAAGCACCGTCCACTGTTCTAATGGAACTACAAAAACCGCAGAGCGTGAAAAAAATACGAGGACAGATCCATAAAGTTTCCGAAAGTACACATAACACACTAACATGTATTGTAATTAATTTAAAAACATAGAAATTCGGCATGAATGTACATAGTAGCAAATTTTTTTGCAACTTTTTAAAGTTTTATAAGAAACAGTCGTGAAAAAACTGGCAGTAACTGTGTAAAGCCCTTCGGACGGTCGTTATGGAAGACTTACGATACACGTTAAGCGAATTTCCCGTCGTACGATTTATACGCTTTGGAAAATATCGTTAAATGAATGGTCCTGTATTCAATGAACATAAGAAAAGTTATATGGGCAATGAGCAACAAGCCGAAAGTTTTCGTCGTCAGTAGCCTATACATGTCAGCAGCATAAGCCAATGTTTCTGCAGTTGTCAGGTTCTATACTGCAAGCCTTCTCGTGGAGTCCTGCCTAGTGCTGTTATTTGCAGTCCATCCATTTGCAGCGACCGTCATGTGACATGCGACTGTATACGATGACGTCGCGACGACGACAAGCGCGTTTTGAAGTCGAGCGACTGTCACCGTTTATCATCCCAGTGCGCCATTGGAGGCAACCGCCGTGTCGTTGCTCATCGACAGAAGCGACGACTGCAAGAGCCCGTCACGGTCTCCGTCTCGCCCCTTACCCTGCATGATAACGACCTACCCACCCATCACCAACTTCTCGCCTCGCGTAATTTATGTAGATTTTACGTCTTCTCTCCAGCACGTTTTCTGCGCTGATGTCCTAGAGTTGTTTACGGCCAAGCGCCTTTCTCTGTCGTACCTCGGCGTCGCTGCAACAGAATGTTTGGGCGAGTTTTGTGGCCGTTTCGGCGCGCTGCGTCTCAATCGATTCGCAGTATACGCCAAACGTCGGATCCGATATCCTTGCTGATCTGCCGCACCTATTTGCTCTTTGTGGCAGGTCCCAGTGGTTTAGTGCTAACATGCCGGACTGTGCTGCGCAAGATTTCGGTGTTATCGAATCCCATTGACGGTAGTTGTATGTTTATCGTAAAGTCAGTGCGATATACAGCCTCGGAAACGAACTGCGCAGTGCCTAGGTCAACCCAGTCTTCTCTCTTTCGTAGAACGGTATAAACGAGACTCAACTTTCAGCCTGAATAATACCGAGTGACGATAACACTAAATAACAGTCTACAACTGGAACGCTAGCGATGACTTTTTCATGATGACAGCATCACGAATATTGACTCGATATTGCAATTACGAATATCTATATCTTCTTATGGAACTTCGCAATTACCTTGGTATTTTATTAACAACAATAAAGACGCATACTCATACCGGGCGCTGCGCCCGTACTACTTGTATTGTATGTGCTTGGCCGTGCTTACTAGCCTGCAGATTTTGACTGTCACGAAAATCTGCCTGTGACGAAGCACTGAGTGACCCGTAACGAAAGTCTGGCTGTCACGAAGTACTATGTCACGAAGTCGAGTGACCCGACCCTTTATACATGCACACCTTACATAACGATGAACCT
>Ga0126335_1002485_pt1 | contig 11059 bp, 7 predicted proteins | sample OlaspJWI45metaG_FD_108409 | JGI IMG/M metagenome (GOLD analysis project Ga0126335, IMG submission 108409) | Marine gutless worms symbiont microbial communities from Oahu, Hawaii - Olavius sp. 1 OAHU.JWI-45 metaG | ecosystem: Host-associated > Annelida > Digestive system > Unclassified | place... | reverse complement strand
TCTGCTCACTCTCACAGCTCCATAGCGGATGCAGACAAAGCTAATAATTGGAGTAATAGCCATAATTAATCTGTCAAAACTGTGTCTAAGCGATTACAGGTAGTTATGAAGTATGCATTATGACCTGCTAATTAGCATCATCAGTTTGCAAGACACAAGCTAATTAAGTAGGTTGCAAAACAAGCTGACATGTCGACAGTTTATTACATCACCAAACCCACATTTTTTGCATTGTTAGTGTCTGCAGGGGCGTTCTGCAGTGGCGTGGAAGAGACAGACGATGCAGACAATAGATGACCGCACAGTGGTGTCTCAATGGGTGGCATGCGGCAGGAGCGTGCCACCCACAGAGATGCTTCTTTATTCCCATGATCTAGGCATTGCAGCCAGCACTGATCAAGGTCACTGTTGATACTTTATTAAGTTAACTACACAAGGTGCTCCACACTTTTGCAATATGCATTTCAAGAATTGATAATAAAGACCCAAGAACCATTCCACACCGCAATGCCTAGGCACTCTGTTGTGTTGCTGTGTAGATATCGTATGATATCGCGATATGAAACACCACGATATATCGATTATCTCCTTGGCCTACGAACACTAGACTCAGTTCTTATCTATTCTTATAACATGGCCAAAGCAATTTGATTTTGTAGTGCTTTACAAATGAACTTACTTAATTTCCATACTTAGTCAGTCTGGTTGTGCTACAGGCAGTGGTGCTAGAGGTGGTAATATCGTGAGAATCAAGTCAGCTCTGTCTATCATTGAGAGATCAGCGTCAGAATGTGGATTGTCTGCTGATGACATTGCGAAACTGGTCGCTGTCACCACAGCCAACAGACTGCGTATGCGTAAGTAACAACAAGAAATCATCCATCTGTGATGTGATGGAACGATAGCTTGCCCGCTGCATACAATGTCAGAATGACAGAACTGTATTTCTGATGGCGAATCTGATGGGATTCGGAATAACAAACATTAATTTTGTATTGGGATCTTATCGATAGCTATAATTTCTTAAATGTAGTGTAATGTACTAGCTATTTCTTGCTTTAGTTTCGGAGATATTCATGTGACAGATGGACAGACAGATAATACATATCGTTACTATAGCTCTCTCCTATCCTAATATAAGTAAGTAAGTAGTGTAGACAAGTTATACAATGCTGTTGCTACTGTAAGCAACACAAATTGCCTCAAGAGCGCTTCACATCAGAATTACCATGTTGTACAAGTGAAATTTTGAACAGATGAGACTAAATGTTCCTTAGAGTTATTAAGGGACGACAGTTTGTGTAGTGAGTCAGCAGACTGTTTCATGCACATAGTGCAGCGAAAGCACGGTCATTGATACATGCACAGCACAACCAGTTGCCTTAATTAATGGCTGGTGACTGGCTGGATAAGTTCAGACAGATACTGTGATGCTGACCCGTTAAGACATTGGGAAGTCAGAACACACAGCTTGTACTGGATATGCTCTGGCACTCACATCCAATGTAGGTACTTCAGCAGCAGCGTCACTTGGTTGTACTGCCAAGTGCTTGCAGTGAGACGTGCTAGACTACCTGTTAAGTGTGGGGCTGTTATGGTTCCACTATTTCCGTTTTTGGTTTGTTCGGTTTTGCACGAAAAACCTCGGTTTTGGTTCGATTTCAGTTTTGAGTTACTTACTTGCCATATTTGAGATCAATCACAGAAATCACGATTGCAGATTGGTTCGGTGGACGATATAACTTTTGGACTAATACACTTATATAGTTATTTAAACCACTGTGATAACGAACAATTTAATTTTTATGGATACTTTGCACAAAAAATAAGCACTTTAGCCAAAAAATTATGAAGTGAAATGAATCAACGTGCCACACCCAGTACTGGACAGGTATGATCCAGTCCTTGCTTGGAGAGAATTAGTAAGTAAACAAAAGTTCTGTTAGTTTCTGTGAATTTTGAGAAATGTATTATGTACTATAGCACTGAAGTGCAGCATAATGTGTTAAATTCATTTAAACTACTGATGATTTTTTTATCATTAGTATAAGGTTAATGAGTTACTCATAACAGCCTGACTTCACATAGTGCAGATGAATGGCAACAGCCTGTGTCCAATAACTGCAACTGATTTAGTCCAATGCGTGATGTTGGCAGCCAGAGATATTGACTTAAATATTCTTTCGTCTATGAAAGGAAAGAAAACAACGAACGAATTTTGTTAAAAACATTTTCTTTAATTTCATAACAGTTTTGTAAGTAATAATGCAGTTGTTTTTGTAGATATATAACGGAAGGTCTACTTTTGCCTGTACCATTTGTTCTCATATAAATTAGAGCCTCAGACAAGCTAATGACTAATAGCACCAGACTTAGCTTAACCTGCAGGCTACAACGGTTTCAAAACTGTCCAGGGTACCAAAAAAGGCGGTTTAGGTTCAAGTCGTTTTTCACATAAAACCGCGGTTTCAGTGTCGGTATAAAAACCGTTAACAGCCTTCGTTAAGTGTCCTATCTACACTTGTTGGGGGTTATATTTTTATGCCAAAGTTTCCTTGTTTATTTCACCCATATTATTTCACAAGTCTGCTGAATTCTATTCCGTTTAGTTTAAGTTAGCCACAGCTACCTAGCATCTAGGTTAATGTTTTTACACTATGTGAGATTTTTTCAAATATTAATCTCTGAGCACTTATTGGTTGTGTTTGTTGTTTCATTGATTATGTTGTCATCAAGTACAGTTTGTGTTTACAGCAAATGTGACCATTTTGTTCAGAAATGTTAAAAGTCTTATGAGAAATATAGTTTTCTTTTGGGCCTTTTCATAGCGAAATACACTACCATATATACTCGCATATAAGCCGACAATTTTTGGCTGAATTTAGACATCAAATCTGTGGGGGTCGGCTTATATGCAGGTCATGCCACACAGCCAGAGTCAACATTCAGGATTACTGCTATGTCTTGGGGATGCTCACTCTGTGTGTGTGCTGCACACAGCATGGACCATTAATAGGCCATTAAAACTACACAAATGGTAGGAGAGTGAGCATCCGCGGGGTTGACCACACACAGACTGACCGCTGCTGCTGCTGCATAACATTTTAGTCGGTCACTGTATCTTGACACCATTCCACCATGCAAGGCCATCATTCAGTGTATGACGACTGTACTGAACTAACGCGTGAACAGTTTAATTGCCACCGTGTTTGTGTTTGTCAACGACTCAGGTGCATCTGCTGACGACTTCAGCAGCTTTCAACAAGTGGAGTAAGCCTAGGCCTAATGCTGACATGACTGCCCTCCGACTTCTGCGACCAGTGCAATAAAACTCTCACGTGCACGCTCGGCCACACGTTGCTTTAGTCTGTGTTGTGCACTCATTGACACTAACGCATTATCAAGGCACACGTCAGTTTTGCTTACCGGCTTATATGCGAGTATGCAGGGTACATTGCAGACTTGTGACTTTCAAAAATTAAACTTGTTATTTCATTCTTTGCTATTTCTACGGTCTGCACTTGTCAGCTGAATTTTTTTAATATAGACCAACATAGTAAATAAGTGTCAAAAGCTTCATTTTAAAGTGTTGTTGAGAACTTGCATTTTTTGTTGAAGGTTATTTTGGTGCTGCCTCCTGTACATTTTGCTGATCTGTATGTGCAGAGGTGTTAAGTCATCGTCTAATAAAGAGCCTAATTCCATCGTCTGTTGTACCAGAGAGCGTAGTGTTAAAACTGGTCTGCACTGTTTGTCGTGACGTCCTTCCATATGCCACTCAGGTTAGAGCTCAAAACTCTGTGCTCTGTTGTGTATCACTTAAATAGGATCAATTTAATTTCAGATTATTTTACATTGTGAGTATATTTTTTGCCAGTTTTTAGCTCATTTGAGCTAATAGAGCTAATAGTATAGAGTGTTCGAATTGCATTTGCGTGTCTTGTTAACCAAGGTGTCAGAAATGGTAACTGCTTGGTATAAAGACTTGTAGTCTTGCATGCTTAGACAGACAGGTAAACTCTGAGCACATACCAAGAAAGGCTAAGTCTAAGCATGCAAGACTACAAGGACTGGCTTGGTTTTTGTTTGTACCAGTACAGTCGATTACCTGGAAACACTTGTCTGTTGAGCAAACTTATTGAAGACTAGTCACAAATTTGTAGCTAAAACAGCCACAAAATTACAAGAGTGAAACCAAGACGAGGGTACAGCCTACAAGTTGAGTCACATCTATGACAAGTTGCTCTCCATGGTGACATGATGCAGGAGCAGAAGTCAGTTTGACAAATGCAGCAGTTGCTGCTGAAACGTCACTGAGTCCACTCTGGTTTCAGCGTAATTTTACGGTTCTGATAAATTTGCAGTTCTCCTCTGTGAAATGACCTTTACTTGTTGAATGGGAAGTAGAAGCTTACTGTGTTATTTGCCAGCAGAGCTGACATGCTAGGATGATCAAAATGATCCAGTCATACCAAATAATAACACACAGTAAATAGTAGTAATACATAATACTTTTACTGTGGGATTTTAATTAGGTTATTAAGTATTAATTTCTGAGCACTTATTTGTTATATAATATAACAATGACATCAATACGAATATAACTCATATTCGTATTGATGTCATTGATGCACTTCTATGCAGGTCGTCCTCATTGGCTTTTGCTACATCATTTCTCCCAATCCACCATAGCCAGGAATTTGTAACTTGGCACACTTTTGGATGCTGATAGGCAGTTGATGCCCATATTGTTGGGCAGGGGTGTCCATCCCCCAGCAGCCATTATGCAAGTCTTTCCCCTCCCCTCCCCCTTTATACCCCCGGAAAAATTCGTGGAATTAATGATGCTCGTAGGTGAGTTTTAGAGCATTTTTGACATAAAAATCAACACCTTTATGAACGAGGTTTTTTGACTGCCTAATAGGGTTATGGGTGTGATATAGAGAAGTTCTCCGTATCATACCCATAACCCTTTTTATCATCTCTGGAGCCTGGAGTAAACAAGAAGCCAACGTCGTTTGGTAAAGGCTGCACCAAATGACCCTGCACACACTACACGCGGTGTACACTGCACGTGCCGCTGCCGACTTTAGCCACGTGACAGACAGACTGACAGAAAGTGCGCACATCGGTAAGAATGGACTGCATGTCATGCATTTTATGCAGCCTAATTATAACAGCCACACGACTGTAATAACTAAAGCTTTCCACTTATGATGGGATTGGCAATGTGATTTCCATTTGTCCGAACGGACAACATTACCACATAGTGGCTCACAGCACCTATACTTGTAAATCATTTTTTTCTCATGGCATATTTTAATAATTAAATAACTGTAATAAAAAAATCACTGTTTGCAAAATGGACAGAAACTGCCTAAATTAACATGACGTCATAAATCGACTCTGTGTGGAGATGTGCATGATCATCTGATGGAAATACCCTCTTTCCGTTGGGTTATCACAGCCTGCCAGTGCTATAAGCTCTTTGATCATGGCCGACTGAACATTATACAGACATTCAAGCGATTCCCCCCTAAAATTTCAATGACACAACCTGCGTCATTTCACCCTCGGATGGATGCCCAGAGGGTCAGAATGGGGCTGGGCTGGGCCCCCAAATTTGCTGACATTCACAGCTTCAGCTCTGCTGTTGACCCCATGACTGGTGGGTCTGATTATCACAGGTGCTCTTACTATGCTGGCTGTTGGTGGTTATGGACTGTTTGGACTCTGAGGCGCTCTGCTGTTGACCCCATGGTGCTGTGGTAACTGGTGGGTTTGATTATCACAGGTGCTCTTACTACGCTGGCTGTTGGTGGTTATCGACTGTTTGGACTCTGAGGCTCTGCAGAAGTTACGTAGTCTTTATCAACTGTTGTTTCTACGCCTCAACAACAGTCTGCTGGTGAGCTGTTGTCTTTTAACTCAGTAGTCTGAGTTTGTTACTTTTTTTACAATTGTCGTTATTATTTCTTCTCCTCCTCCTGTAATCCTGTGGTCAGCAAGGACCTTACAGGCTAGCAATAAGTAGTAACGTGTGGCGCTTCGGCGTGAGACACACGCGCACTAACGCTGCGACTTTTTCAGTGATTTTTATGTGTTTGTTGTCGTTTTTCCTCGTTTCTGGCGATAGAGACAGCTATGGCAGTGACTCGGCTTGGATTGTATATTTGTCGGACGTTTCTTGGATAATGTTGCGACGTTTTAGCCGAGTAACAAGATCGTTATTCGTCGCACGGTGTGGATACCAAGGTTGGACTTTGTCCTCCATGTGTACGTCGGGTGAACTATTGGCTATAAATAGAAATGACGTCACTGTGCCGCGTGCTGTGAGAAAGGTTATTTTTAGCCTCTGTCTGTGGCGACCTGTCCGTCAGTGAGTCCATTCACGATGTGTTAATCGGCTGCGTCAACTCGCAGACGCTTGGCAGTAAGGCGACAGCGCTGCGTCGTAACATCATCGGCGATCAGCTCGACATCCTGGCTGTCACGGAGACGTGGCATGAAGACTTGTCGTCGGGCTACTACTGCTTTGATGCTGTGAACTATGTATCTGACATTCGTTATGTCGCTGTCTTGGATATTGCTGGTCGTCAGCGACTGCGCTCAGCACACCGTCACCGGCTGTATGTACCGCGCTATCGACGGGCAACACTTGGCCGTTTGGTGTTCTCTGTCGCTGGACCGGCCGTGCAAGCTTAGAGAAGAGACCTAAAACACTTTCTGGCAGTCACTGATAACGTCGTTGTGTAGACAATGTTAGTGTGTTCAGCGCATTAGAGGTGTTTTTACGACAATGTGCTATACAAATCGACTTACTTCCTTACTTACTTACAAATGCTCTCCATTTGTCTCTGTCTTCTGTCATCATCATCACTTTGATATCTTGACCACACCATATCAGGATATCATCAATTCACTTCCGTGCAGGTCGTCCCGATTGTCTTTTCATTCCACCATCCCCAGGCATACTGCAGATGTGGCTGAACAGTTGGAGCTTTCTTGTTATTATTTTTATGAGAAGCATGGTATCACTGTAGAAAGTAAGCCACTTTTGTTAGCTCTGCTGCAACCATTATTTGATGGTCAGCTGGTCAGCTTTTACTTCATATCACTACTACTTAAGGTCTTTGTTGGTTTTGACTAAACTCAGTAGCAGCAATCCGTGGGCCAAGCTGTAACAAGTTTTCATGCTCTGACGGATTGTATTGCTGTCGTAATGTATTACAGCGCAGACATGTCTGTGAGCTATTATGCCTGTTGACGCGCAGTGACCATGTGCAACATTTCCGAGTCCAGGAACTTCTCAGGCTACGTAAACATGTGGTTAGTTATTGTTATTTATTAATATTACAGTATTAAAAACTGGTAACTTAATAGTAACTTACGTAGCAGTGTTGTGTATATTTTTGCAGGCATCAGCCTGTGTGTATGCACATATGCAACATGATAAATTTCAAAATCCTTGATGTAGAAAGTTTATTTTTGGTATGCATGTGTGCATCTCTGTTAGCACGGTATGTTCCCCATATGGGCCAAGACTGAAATCTTTTTCAGTCTTGCCATCCCCGTCTCCCACTACATTTGCTTTTCGTCGTTCCTTTCCATTCCAACATCTCTGAATGCAGGAGTTACTCAAGCTGTGTAAATGTGTGATTAGTTTATATGATTTTTGTGTGGAGCTGTGAGTTTTCATCATTGTGTGATTTGAGCCCCAGGTATCTTTTCCCTTTTTCCTTCTCACTCTACTTCTTTCCTTTTTCCATCCATTTTATCCCCGTCTCAAAGAAGTAGGGTTGCTTGGAAAAATGTAGTGGTGATAAATGTTATAGTTTGTGTTAGGTAAATTCCCGCATGTTATGAACTGCTAATGTAGGTGGTGATGTGATTGTCATAGGTTGAGAAGGAGAAAGGACCAATCTTGGCTTTGCTGCTGAAGTACAAAGAACTTAAACCTCACTTAGTTGCCGTTTCTGTTCACTCGACTAGAAAGGTAGATTTTGTGACTTTATCTCTTTGGTCTTCTGCTGTGTCAGCAGGTTTTTCATATCGTTCTTTCTTTTCCTGTTTACATGCTGATCTGTTTGAAGCCGCATCTTCCAGCTGTACATAAGTTCTGTGTTTACCCTGTCATTTAATAACACTGTCATTTTCCTATTCAATCATCTTTGTTATGATATCAGTGCTAAAACTTAACTTTTCAGCTATAGCTTTAGATCTAGCTTCGTTTTAAAGTGTAATTGGCATAGAAAGAGTAATGTGACACTGAAGTTTGGTTGCTTGGTTTAAAACCAAACTCTCTGCTAAAAGTGAGTTTAAACAATACTTAAGCACTTCGGTTCTAAATGGAAGTTAATCTGAACATTAATTTTGAACTGGACTTTCAGATCGAGATGAGCTAAGCTCTAAAACTTTGGATTTTAATTTATCCTCGTGTGTCATGGTGGGGGCGAGCAATCCACAGCAATCAGCAATGCTGGGGGATGTCGCCGTGCCTGGAGGTGTCTGGTCAGACAAACAGTGTCGAAAGATAGCGACCAGACAATGTGACGTCACGGGTGAACGACTTCAGACAGCGCGGCGTCATGCGTGAACGACTTCAGACAGCGCGGCGTCACGGATGACTGGCGATCTTCCATTGTCTGGTAGTCGCGAGCACGTGTGACCGGCGAAGGACAAAACCACGTGGTGACCTTTCTTTGTTGTCTGGGCTGTCGGACAATATATAAGCGAAGAGCGGGCGATGCTGAGATATCTCACAGAGGACATCGCGGGAGATCGGCGGACACTGGTGGTCTGAAGAAGCGTTAGGGAACGCTTGACGTCGGTGGACAGTGTAGTATCGACGGCGGAGATCGTCAATGCTGGTCGACGGCACAGGTCGTCGACATTGGTAGTCCGAGGAAGCGTGAGGGAACGCTTGACGTCAGTAGACGGTGCAGTATCGACTGCGGAGATCGTCAACGCTGGTCGACGGCAGAGGTCGTCGACATTGGCGGATCTAAGGGAGTGCTCGGCGTCGGTGGACGGCGCATTATTGACAGCAGGGACCGTCAACGCTGGTGAAGAGACAGTCAACCACGTTGCCCTGAGGGAACTGGAAGCGGACTGACGAGTCGTGTGGGCGAGGGGAGTATTGTTGGACTTGTGACTATTACTGTGTCATTGTGTATTACTTCTATTGTGAGTGATTTTGGGTTGATTGTCATAGTACAAGACTTGCATTGTGTGAATTATTGTATGAACAGTGGACATTGTCTAAGGGTGCCTGGACGTGCATCCCGCTTCTAGTATTGTTTTGTAATATTGTTTGGTTGATTTTCGTATAAAACTGATGTAAATATTGTATTTGAATTGAGTATATTGTATAAGCACCACTATTCTGCCAGCAAGCGTCACAGTCAACCATTTTTACCTGATAGAATGGCTGAATTGGCGTTGAGTCATGATTGTGAGTGACAGTTAGCATCTAAAACTAAGTTAGGTTCATTTGCTTAGTAGATCACCTCAGGCCCAGTGGTTGTTGAATTAAACTCGAGGAGCAACCAGCTGCTGAAAGCAGGTAAAACTCTGCTGGAATTTTGTTAAAATCTTTTCCAGAAATCTGGTTAGATTTGTAGTAGCACTGTAGAAGTTTTTTTATTCATCCACGTAATGGCATGATGTATATTTTTCTGGGTCTGTTTTTCATTCTTTTGAAATTATTGACTTAGAAGGTTAATTTTGGTGCGGGTACATTTTTCCAAAAGTGCAACTTACCGCAAGAATTCGATTATAATATGCACCCTGACTTTGAGGGGAAAAATCGTGGGGAAAGTTAAGTTGATTTGTATAATACGCAGCAGGAATGAAATGCACACATGCTACGTCACTAGACGTATTCAAGCGGCGGCTTGATGAACATCATCTGGTGCTGTTGTGACATTTCGCGAGTCTGGCAGTGTTATACAAGACTCCGGATGTGCATAGTGAACATATCGATTAGGCGGTGGGGTGCTGGGAGGCACGATCGCTTTGATCAGTGACCACTGCACCACAGTGAGTCCAGTCCACATGCATGCTCTGTTCAGCTCCACGGCAGACGCACACTGAGAAATAGCTCAATGCGGGCGACTTGGCAGGCCTGTATACTACATATTTAGTGATCATATCGATTAGGTGATATTGCAGATGTGACCATCTCACGATATCGTAGCACCCAGATGTCATACGATATCACACATGCACGCCGTCGCCATTGAACAAACAAAGTGCATCAGCAACCAGGTGGTGACAGCGTGGCCCCAACAACTCACAAACACCACGACCACCCACGTCGCACGCACGCATCCACCCACAACATACGCCATCACGGTGGGGTGTGGGGTGGCACAGTCGCTTTGATCAGTGACCACAGTCCAGTGCAGTACCTAGGCCTATACTTGCACTCTCTCCCTGCTCCGCAGCTGACGCAGAGAACGCTAATAATTCACTATTACAGGTAGTTATGAAGTGCACATTATGATCTGCTAATTAGCATCATCAGTCTGCGAGATGCGAGCTAATTAAGTAGTTAGCAAAACAGACAGTTTTCTGCATCGTCAGTGTCTGCAGTAGCGTCCTGCTGTGGCGCCTAGTGGGAAAGACGACGCGATGCAGACAATAGTTAACCGTGCAGTGGTGACTGGTGAGAGTGATTGCCCCCCTCCCCTCCCCTCTGCTGTCGGCATGCTGTGATCATTGCCGCCACACCTGCATCACTTACAGTGGATTCACGGACATATGCTCACTGGAGAAATGCTCACCAGACAAATGCTCACACCACTAAGTAAAAATCGGACAAATGCTCACAAGATTTGATTTTGGCACGGGAAATTTGTGAATATGGACATAGACGTTATCTGACTAATTATTTTTACCGCACGATGCACTGTAGTACAAAGCACGGTCTTGCCATCGCTATCTTGTACTGCTGACGTTATGTGGAATGCTCACTGAGTTGACTTTACACGCACCGACTGCGTCTCGGCGCTGGTCAGGTGGAACACGACTCAGATAATTATGTTCAAGTCGTCGT
>Ga0126335_1002484_pt1 | contig 11060 bp, 7 predicted proteins | sample OlaspJWI45metaG_FD_108409 | JGI IMG/M metagenome (GOLD analysis project Ga0126335, IMG submission 108409) | Marine gutless worms symbiont microbial communities from Oahu, Hawaii - Olavius sp. 1 OAHU.JWI-45 metaG | ecosystem: Host-associated > Annelida > Digestive system > Unclassified | place... | reverse complement strand
GTGTGTGTGTGTGTCTGTATATATATTATGAAATTATAAATACTGTGAAATACATGTATTGTATAGAGACTGTTGAATTAATTTATTATATTGCCATTGTTACTTTTTCTTATATAGTTTCCTGTTGACACTTTTGACCCTACTTACTGAAATGTTGTAATATGTATCTGCATCAATCTGATGGTATGATATATTTGTGTTTGTCTAGTTGGGAAAAACCTTATTTGTGCGTGGCACTTCTGCTGACATGCAACATTTTCTGTATATTTCTTCCTATGGGTATGTATCTGAATTCGTTAGTTGGTAGATTTCAGACAAATGACAGGTAAAATATATGGCCTTGGCAGAACGAAAACTAATGGGAGTAATGGCTGGAGGTCCATGTTGATGTCACATACAGTAGAATACTCGTATACAAGTTTGGAGTTGTGACGAAGTGTGACTGGAACAAGAAGACCATCTTGTGGGCAGTTGTAGCACTCGGCTGCCACGCCATCTCATGGAGAAAATGTAAGAGAACATTCAAAGAAATTTACAGACTATTGTCAAGCACCGTTCATATTATTGGCATTTTTCTGTGGTTGCACACATTCCCTCTTTAGTAATATATGATAATAAGGTTTGTTATATTTATTGTTTATATCTATATAAGGTGGTTTGTGTGTTTGTATGTATGTTTGTCTGCTTATAACTCAGGAAAGGGATGGGCGATGGCCTGCAAATTTTTAGGTAGTTCTGGGGTTCCCGAGGGATTATTTTTGGAGCCAACAATTTTGGGGTTGTCTGTAGGGGCGCAGAAAATTTACACTTTTTGTTTCCCACTGCACCGGCATAGCAACTGGGGAACTGGAAAGTTCTAGCCTACAGCCTTTGGCAGCATTAGCTACAGGTTGGCCTCTCCGCTGGAGGCATGATACACTTTGCTGTCTAATCGAACGGTCACACCCCCGGTGATGGGGGACTTCCTGCTATACAATAGGCCTGGGAGGTGTTGGCACTGACGGCCCTGCAGTACGGGCAGTGGGTAGCATGGGAGATTGGAAACCAGTGAGAGATGCAGATGGGGCTGAAGACTCATGAAGTGCCCAGCTGGACTTTGTTCACGTGTCTGACTTTTTGTAGGCCTATGTATGTATGTTTTAACAGCGGGGGTCTTGGGCGGGCGAAACACCGGATGGGGCTGCCTATGTAATGCCCGTCTGGGTGGGCAGAATGGCTAGTACTGAAATATACCGGTACCATACTTACTATGCCACATCATTGGACTTATCATTTGTTACCACAGAGTGTAAGCATACTGCCTCCATACAGACTGCTCATGATTGTCTGTCATGAATGCAAAATTGGTAACACTGCCTTTGTAGATAGCTATACTTTTGTTTGTCAGTAGCACTAGCATGTGTTTTACAGCGTACATGACTATTCTCGTTCTTGGCATTCTCAGCCTGCAATCACTGCTTGGTCTCAGTAATCGGAGATACCGGCTGCTAGTGAAAGTTTTTCCAAACGTGGAATCTCAGAGCAGCTGTGATGTTGGTCAAGATACGGAGGCTGCAAGTCACCATGAGCGCATGCAGGAGTTTCGTTTGCTGTAAGTACATAGTTTCTCATTCAGCAGTGTTTGGTAAAGGTAAAGGTACAGGCAGTAGGGACGTTTGATATGTTCACTTAGGGTGTAGTTGATCCCGTTTTTAAGGCAGTAAGACGTGAATTTAGTTACTGGTACTTTTTAAAGATGCAGCTGACAAAGAGTTTTCTATATTTATAATTATTCTGTTCAGTTGAGCTAACGTGGAGCAGTTTTAGCTCATTCCAAAAAATGGTAATATAATGCATCGGCTCAATTGTATTATTATTCTGGTATGTGATAATGAAAGTATTTTGATATCTGCGGTATTACTTCTGCCAAACTTCCTGAGTTTCTTTTTTGCTGTTGGTTAACTAATGAGTATGATAAGTTTCTTCTTATTGCTTTTCTGCTTAGTGTTGTTAATTTAAGAAATAAATTTAGAACACTGATAATCCTGCTAACAACGTGTTTTATAGACTTACCTTGTTACACGTGACACTGAGATGGTGCTCAGCTACAGTCAATGGTTTCTATGCCTTGCTGAAGTGGGATGATCTCATATTTTCACTGAAGTACATCAGTTTTATTTTTCTTTGTCATGTTAAGTTCTGTTGTATTTTTCATGTTGATACTAGCAACTTATTACTATTACGACCACTGTTGCTACTACTGCTAGAACAGAATAAAGATGTTATGTGCTGTAAACTGAGGCCGTTTCACAGCTAACACCAGTTAGTGGCCCAGTACAGTCTGTGCTGAACTTAACAGTTATCAGCATTGTTAGGTTAGTTTTTTGTGTTTACATATTTTCTTGTGGTTGATTGTCAATACCAGTGGAAATACTGCATACCTGTCTCCCATCTACGAAGCCTCTGTGGCAGGGCCTGGTATGTTTGGACATCAGAAGTCAATAGAAAGAAAACTGGGAGTCGGCTCAGGTGGTCAACCCTACCTAGTGGATGACCCCACAATTTTGTAATCGGGTTTTAATCTTCCACGACAACATTGGTCTCTGCTAAACCATTTCGGACTGCACAGGGTCACTGTGGTGCCTGTAAAAAGAAATGGAATCAGGCAGTCACTTATTTGTGTCCCTGTAGTGATATCCAAACGACGTCCTATATTGTCGACTCTTGTCCTCTGACGAAGTTAAATGACAGCTTGTCTTAACTACACTCTACTGATGATGAAGCTATTGCTTGGCTGACCAGTTATGGCTCTTGATGCAAATGCAAGAATACTTCTATCTAGGAACTAGTTATAGTACAACGTATGGTGAGTGGAACATTAAACTTTGTTAACTCAATGACTGGTGCGACTGTCTAGTCTAAGTATCGGTTGTGTTTTACAGATGGCACACGGTGCTCTGTTCACTGGCTGTGCTGCTGTACCTCGTGCAGTTGCGTTTTGTCCTGCTGCTCTGCTTCAACGTCTTGTTGCTAAGACAGCCGCTACATTCTTGTTAGTTGATTGCACTTGTATATGTGTCTTTCTTTCATATCATATACATGTAAAATCTTTTCTTCTTAGTTTAGTCAGTGCTGGAACGTAGCTGTGCCCATGACACGACACCACCTTTCAGGGTCCGCTGCATTTCATCATGCAGTATAAATAGCAAAGTTTATGGTTTTGATGTCATCAGTGACCACTTGGAGCCGGGTTAAATACACTGAAAGGAGGCTATTGAGGCTAACAGTACATCAGTATATTGAGCCATACGTTGTTCCTGGAAAATGAAATACTAATAATGATAATTCCTCAGTGTGGTTTACAGAATATGCATGGCGAAATAAGTTGGGTGTCTAGGTGACTGTTTTTCTCCAAATGATATCTCAGGACTGAGAAGGCCTAAGAGTGTCAAATTGGGCACAGAGGTCTTGGTCTTGTATGAGGATGATGCGTGCAAGTTTTTGAATTGCGGCAAAATTTGCAAAGAACAAAATAAGCCTGAAATGACCAAAAAATGAGCAACTTCTCTATGCAATACCTCAGAAATGAAACATAGTAGAAATGCAAAAATTTGCAAAATCATAGCCCACAGTGTGAGGATGATGCACAAACTTCTTTTTCCAATAGATTATGTCTAAACAGAAATAATTGGTGTTGAATTAATGAAGAAATACACTGCTTTTGGGCTATTCACTTGTGCACGTAGGGGCTGTCTCAAGACTGCTGTAATGACATGATAACAACATCAAACCAACTGGTTTTGTTGAGATGCCCCCTGGATTGCAAACAGTGCTGGAGCCACTGGCCAGGCGCTAGCTGAGTGCGCCCAGGCCTACTACTGTGATGAGGGCGCTGCAGGCTCGATAGGCCTGGGCCCAAGAGGTGCTGGAGTTGTATGCAGTATACGATGTCACTTCACTAGTAGCTGTATTATGACTCAATACTGCTGTATAGTGAAATATAACTACTGGAGCATCTCGGAGCTAAGCTGTGGAGCACTGAGGACCCTGTAACAGTAGTTACCTTACTTGTTGAATAAATTATAATTATGCATAATTATGCTACTTGTGTTGCCCAGTACAATTATAGCTATATTATATGGCAGTGATGAATAATTTTCAGTGCTCTCAGTAGCTGCTACTACTCCACTCCCTCAAACCAGACAAGAAATTTTACAAGAACTAAAACAAAAAACTAATGAGGTGAACAAATTGAAAAGAAATTTATAGGTAGCATGGTGTGTATAGTTGACTGCTAGAAGTGTACTTTGTGATGTTGATTGTGCTACAACACTGGGCTTGCCTGCTTATACGTGGGCAGGTATAGAGAAATTGAAAGAGTCGGACAGTAGAATGAAGCATCTGGAGGAAGAAGTGAGCAGTGATGTAAAAGTTTCTAATGATATTCCAGCTGTAGTTGCTGAGGATACTGTATCACAGGTACTCATTTCTGGATCAGTAGCTGTAGGCTGCTATTGTGACTATGATGTAGGTGCAGTCACATGATAAACGTTATTATTTTTCATTTACATGCAGTGTAATTTGTAATATTGATCAGTTTTATTAGAGAAATCTTTTCCAGCTTATGCAGGTTGGCCTGCAGTAAGGGCCATAAAATGAACTTGTTTATAATTTTAGTCTGTTGATTTTTATTGAATGAAAAAACCTGTGTGTTTGTTAAGCTATCAAAATGTGTTTTGTTTAGCATTCAGACATTCAAGCAGATGCAGGAATTGGCACAGAGTCTGAAATTTCAGATTCTGAGGTGAGATGAATTTGTAGCAACATTTATTGATGATTTTGTTTTTTTTTCAAAGGAATTGACACATTTGCAATAATTCAGTAGATGTGTGGTCAGCTACATTAAAAGTCATTGACATGATATGTCAAGTTGGTCCTAATACTTGTCTCCCACAGTTTTACTAGTGGCTTTTTCAATTCTGCAAATTATTCAGATTCTAAACCCCAGTTTAATGGTCATAAACTGAACTGTACCATGCATTTTTAGGTAGAGCTGTGAGCACCATTGTGTGTGCTGGATGCCTTACATTGCTACTAACTGACTTATATTGTGCGATTGTGTGACTATATTTAGGAAGTCACATTACGTTTGTGTAATTGTGCCTTGTTTGTGCACCTGTCACACTGAACTGTGGACAGAAGGCTTTAGATAGCTTAAAATTGAGGATGAATTTTCAATACTTACACTATCGACCCCACTGGCACAATCGTATTTGTAACCTCCACCAGCTTCTGACATCGACCAGGAAAATGTAATTCACCACCACGTAGACTCTTTTCTGTCTTAACTTCAGAACTCTCTGCAGCATCAGCAGCTCTCAACAAAACAGAATCGGGAACTGAGTCACAGTCAAAGTCACCCCATATGCCACCAGATTGTTCTGCTGGTGTGGTGAGTATAGTGACTAGTGAGTACAATAGTCAGTTGGGGGAGCTACTAGCAATAATCGCATCTGTTGCTTTTTATTTTCACTAAGTTTTGATAAGCTTCTAGCATCAACATTAGAGTTTCTTCAAATGTTATTTTCGTTTGGTAATTTTTTTTGTTATCATAAAGAAAATAATTGTTTCTTTTTCCACACTCACACTGCTGTGCTGTGTATTCACTGTGTATTGGTGTTTAGGTACCCAGAGTTCCTGATGAATCCAGCTCCACAGATGAAATGGAAGTTGTGGCATTAGAGCAAGTCAGCAGCAGCAGCAGCGATGTTACTGAACAGAAGCAAGCTGTGACTGCAAGGTCATCGGGCGTCGTAAGTCGAATATTGGAACTGAAGAAACGCCGTCAGCAGCTAACTGGTATGTTATACTGACAGTCTGAGATTGGTTTGGTATGAACAGAGGTGCAGGCTATTATTTTGTGTCGGTCTGATGACTGGTTTTCGCCATTCATCCATCAGCATACCTGTCTAAATGGTTCAACGTATTGAAATGAAGTCTTTAGTATGTGATAAGCCGATGTTAGAGCATTCTTTGTGCCAAATTTTGTAGCCATGAGTTTAGGGCTTGAAACAGAGGTACCCCCTGTCAGAAGCACAAATTTAATTTATAGTTTGCCAAACTGCCACCCTAAGAGAATGCCCGTCGTTGTTGAATGCAGTGCTATGGCATATTCACCAGTTTCACACTATTTATTAGAATTAGACAACGTTAATGTTTGATTGTGAGAGAATATTTACATTTGTCTAAGTTGTTTTTATTTTCCAGGCCATTACTGTGGTAGTTATTTTTATAAATAATGTGCATTTTTTCCTGTTGTAGAAAAATGTGCTGGTTGTGGTGTTGTATTTACAACAATTCTAAAGAGAAGGGTATAGCACCTTTTCACTGATGTTATTGTATTTCATCGACTTGTTTAATGTGTGCATAATTGTGTGTGTGTATACTGATAGTTGTATGCATGGACATCCATACGTAAGCATCCATAAATTAGAGCTCGTGAGATAACCAAATGATTGCACATTTTGTTTGTGTGTACATTGGATATTTCTCAGCAAATTTAGCGACTGCTTCCGTGAACATGGTGCATGTATCTGCCTGTAATGGTGTATTATTACCATTATTATTATAATATTATTATTGTTATCATGTTTATGCAGCATATATGCAGCAGCTGTGGAAATCATTTTTGCTCCCGCTGTTGTTCGTATAAAGTACCACGATCCATATTTGGCGCTACAGGTTAGTGACAAAATAGTAGTTTGAAGTGTAGTAGTCAAAGGATTGCTGTGGCAATTATAAATTACTGCGGGTGTCAGTTGATTTTGGCAAATGGTAGCAATAATATAGGATATAGTGAATGTGGCAAATGTATACATCTGACATTACCAGTACTCTGTGCTAGCAGTTTGGAAGATTTCTATTCAACTAGGCAAACTTGTTTATTGAAAGATGGATGCAAGTAATGTACATGTGTTAGAAACTAAAGCAACAGAGCTAATATTGGTAAACAAAAGCAGTTTTTTTGTAATTTGTTGAGCTTGGTCAGCAACAACTAGCATGTGATAGAATAGAAACTGAGAATAGTGATGTTTAAATTAACATTTATCTTGTTAATAATGTTCTTTTCTTTGTGTTCATACCTTAGGCCGCAGACTTTGTGAATTTGCAAATCATTTTATTACAGGTGAATTCAGTTTCCGATATATGTTTTGTGTTGCTAGCACCAGTCGCACAGACTGAAACTGTAGCCGTCTGTAGGAACTGCTTTGCTGTTCTGACCAAGACTTCTGACAAGCTGAAGGCTGTCTGATGAAATCAGTTCCAGCGATGTTGTTAAGTTGTACAGTCTCTGTGTACTGTATCATAGGCTGTCACTTGGTAAATAGCGCACAAATATAGGCAGTATGTTTTATTATAGAGTCATATAGACGTATATGCCTGGACTTTTTGTGGCGTATTTTATTAACTACTGTATTGCCAGGCAGGCCATGCTGGATGTAGGCCCTGCACTAAATATGTCTTTCATTGACCTGTAAGCTATTTATTATAGCACTCAGTAAAATAACAGCTTTTTCCACCAGAGGCTGCACCAGGATTTTGTGAGCGGTGAGTACAGAAAATTTTGTCAAGTGTAAGTACATTTTTGAGGTTAAAAACCTGCAAAGTCCCTAAGGCAAATGATTCTGATGTATTACTGTAAGTGATTGACTTACAAAATATAGAGTTACACCCATTATGACTCATTTGCAAAAGCAAATTCCAGCATATTTAATTATTATGACTTGTAAGGTATGATAGTTTGCAAATGATGTGTGGTATTTGCCACTCTCAGTGTAGTAATCTCATAAAAACTTGTGTACCGCATATTTTTACTTACTAAGTTAATATTGTATCGGTATTGATATTGTGACATTTCGCAAATGTTGTATCTAGAGCTGGGTCGATATCACCTTGTCAATATCGATATTCGCCAACATTTCTGGGCCCAAAATATTTCGCGATATCGATGTGGATATTCTTTAGTTACTGCAGCTCTCTTTGGCCTGCTCACACTACAAGATGCTGAAAAAGTGCCCAACAGTTTTCGCTTTTCACCCGATGACATCAACTCTGTAGCACTCTGAACCTTAGTAATGGGTATTTCTGCCATTTTCACGTTAAATACTACGTTGTTAATGACGTCATTCTGTCTTCTGGTTTGAACTGCTACAGATGTAACGATGTGTCACATTGCCAAATATGGTTCTCAGTAGGTCCTATGTTTCCTCGAGAAACAGTTGGGAAAATTATACTAAAATATTGAAAATTGCTGATATTTTATATACTGAAAAATCATATCTAAAATGCCGATATCGATACAATACCAATAATATCGATATCAGCGATATTTCGACCCAGCTCTAGTTTGATTATCGTATCAAAATCGAAAAATAAGATTGAAGCATCACTAATGTACCTTCTTTAAGTACTCAATCATATTAAGTGACGTTACGTATACCCATATACCCCAGAATCATGGTGCTACCCTTGTTGGCATAAATTACCAGTGTTGCATATATACAAAGGCCATTGTTACTTACAACCATTATATTTTTCTTGGCTTGAATCTTGACTCTGACGTAATGAAAAGAAATATTTCTCAGCGGTTAAGTATTTTTGTATCTTGGACATCTGTTGGGGTTTATATTACAACTCAGATGTACATAAATTTTAAGTCCAGTATTTCTGTATATTTTACCAGTATACCTTACAGTAGTATTTACACATCTATGAGCTAGTGCAATATCGGCAGGGTGTGTATAAAACATGGTAGACATTTACATAAACCAAGTGCATCTAGTCTTTTGAAAATTGTGATATTTTTTCCTTCGCAAATAACATTTCATCTCCTTATCATGTCATTCATTCAGTGTTGAGAGCATTTAGGAGAATATGTGATCATAATATAGCGTGTTATTGTGTGGTATAATTTTATGATACATATGTATACAATAAATGTAAATAGATATTGCTAACTGGGACTATTGTTGTAATTGTTGGATGATGCGTATGCATAATAGATTTCTTAATTTTCTGTCAGCTAGAAAATATGTACTGAAATAAAAATGTTAAGAAGTCCAGTGAAGTCTGATATTTCACATGAAGGATATATATTATACATGCGAGTTAACACTGCATGGGATAGATCCAGTACACAGCTAATTGTGTCAAGCGACGGCAACTGACTTGTTTTTACGTGTCAACTTTAATGACCAACTTGATTGATTTAAAAGACTTAGATCAATTTGTCGGTTTATAGGTTTGTATGGTACTGCATATATTGCTGGTAACTTAGCTAAACTATGAGTTAAGCCTTAATGGTTTAGGTTAAAGGTTTAGACTTGAGACACTGCAATATGCATTCATTCCACTCATTTGACTCTTAACTTCTCAATATAATTGCACCACCACAACTCAGTTCTTACCAGAGGCACCACCAACTTCAGTACACTGACATTTGACTAACATGGTCTGTTGTGTATTTTTATTTGCACACTGCAAAAGAAAACATAGCTGCTTTATTCAAAATAATTAGCATAAAGATTAGAAAAACACCTAAAATATATTCTAACAAAAAATGTATTTGACAATCAACTGTTAAGAACTACAAAATGAAAGACAAATGTAACTAATTATTTATTAATGCTGTTATAAAACCATACGTGGATTAATCGTCCACCAGAACTAGTCATATTCAACTATGACCTTGTCCAGATGAGTGTTCTCGTAACCCAAATCACTGTAACAATAGAGGCACTGTTGAGAACACAGTACATGAAAGCACAATCATACGCACTGATAAAAACGGATGTTCAACAGTCTACAAAAGACATTGGTCCAAGTGTTCATTGATGACGTTGGCTGGAACACGGGCACAACACACTGGGCATTCCACGCAGTCATTCCTGCTAATGCCAACACCACCAACAGCTTGGTCAGTGTCAGATGTCACAGTTTCATCAACTGATGCTTCTGATGGCATGATGCCACGAGCAGCTGATGGTGTTTTATCACTGTAAGCATTCAAGTCTCCTACATTTTGCAGAGACTGCTCACTGCTCTCTACTCGACTGTTTTCTGAATCCGAGTTGACCATTATCACATCATAATTATCATTGCCAGTAACAGGTTTTCTGTTTAACGTATTAGGTTGAGTCTTATCACCAAATTTCTTTGAATCACTACTTGCAGTAATTTTCAATACTGAAACTTCAGTCTCGGATCGCACCTTTTTTATAGGCCTAACAGCCAGTTGTGTGTCGTCATCACTAAGTGAATGTACAGGTTTCTGTCGATGGACATCAAATGTACTGCTATGGCTTGGCAATGGACGGGCATTTTGCCGGGCATTCTGGTTGCACACTGATACAAAGTTCTTAACTTGAACTTCTGTGCCTGGCGGTGACAGCACCATGCCGACAGTTTTCCTGAACTCAGCGACAGACTCAAACTTGACTGGGGAGGCAGATGATGCCCTTCGACCGCCCAACACATTGTTTGATTTACGTAATAAACCTGTGAATGTTGACATGTCAGGAAATGATTGGCGCTGGGCAAGATTAGCTGCTGGAGCATTCACTGCCAGCTTGTTGTCGGGACTGTCTTGTGGATGTCTGCTATTACTAATTAATCCAAAGCCAGGAATACGTCGCACTATTGACCCAACTGGTACAGTCGTATTTGTAACCTCCACCAGCTTCTGACCTCGACCAGGAAAATGTAATTCACCACTACGTAGACTCTTTTCTGTCTTAACTTCAGAACTCTCTGCAGCATCAGCAGCTCTCAACAAAACAGAATCAGGAACCGAGTCACAGTCAAAGTCACCCCATATGCCACCAGACTGTCCTGATGTGGATTTGGCTTCTGGCTTAGCATTAGACTTCTGGAATGACTTCGTATCACGATCACTTGGAAACCACTTATCAATGGAACTTGATCCACCTGATCTCTCTGCTAACTTTTCTGCAACAATTAACAAATAATTTAAGTATCCACTGAAGCCAAACAAGTAAGGATAGTAAAAATAAGCATAGGCT
>Ga0126335_1002483_pt1 | contig 11061 bp, 6 predicted proteins | sample OlaspJWI45metaG_FD_108409 | JGI IMG/M metagenome (GOLD analysis project Ga0126335, IMG submission 108409) | Marine gutless worms symbiont microbial communities from Oahu, Hawaii - Olavius sp. 1 OAHU.JWI-45 metaG | ecosystem: Host-associated > Annelida > Digestive system > Unclassified | place... | reverse complement strand
TTGAGGCATCACTTCTTCTCAGAAAGAGTGATTAACACTTGAAACAGTCTCGATGACAGAACAGTCCTATCTGAATCACTGAATATTTTTAAACTGAATCTGGAACGAATTAGACAATCGAAAGGGATAGGTCTGTTTATTGGCAGTTGATGCTTCTTGACCTACAGAGATTGAGCCGTGTCCGTCGGTGAGGCCTCGTCCGGTAAGTTATCCGGTAAGTTATAATAATTATGTATTATCTTAAACACCTCAATCATATCGCCTCGTAATCGCCTATATTTCCCACGTTGACAGTCTTAGGTCTGAAGTTCATACGTGAGCAATGGTTAAACGTTATGTTAACTCACCCACAGATATTAAGAATAATCAAGATAATCAACATTTAACAATCACCAACTACTAAACGTCAACAACATTTGCAAAACATATGAAAATTAGAGATGTTTGGACGCAACTGATTATCATCATCATTTTTATTTGTTCAGAATCACAGAATAGCACAGTACGGCAATAAAAACATGAACTCTGAACAAGACACACCAGGCTCATGACAAGCTCTTATGGTGGCCTTTAAGATAAAAAAAATCACAGAATTACATAAAACATACCAAAAATACAAAATATAAAATAATATTGTAAAAACACCTTAAAAACACTTGAGGAATCTAGAGAAGTCGACCTTATGGATTGAGCGCTTGAATACTAATTGGTGGTAGCAGACGAATGAGTACATTAATTCATTCACGACTATTGTATGTGTAGTCGCCCGGTCGTATATAAGCCCTATGTCGTATTGAAGAAAAGTGCAGAGTGGACTAGGCCTATATCAAGAACAATGCAAGGAAGACTGCAGGCGAAGGATGCTATAAATCTGAGACGGAAAATGTAAGCAAAGCAGGAACAGGACGCAAATTAACGGAGACAATTCACAAGGATAGCTGAATTTTTAGTATGTGATGGGGGCAGGGGCTTATACAGTTCAGAAAATCTGGCTCTGGAAAAGCGTGATCGTCATGGCTTAAGATGTGTAAAGTGCGCTAAAAGTCATAGGAATATCAAGGACTGTTCGATTAAAGATGATATCGCTGAAGCAGTGGGACGATAGACGACTTTAATCCAAGGGCACAGGTGCCAGGTGATGGGGTTAGGTACTGTTCAGCGAGCTCGGAAATTTGTATGTTATAGGAAGCTAGGAAGTAAAGGTCGAAATTAGCCACATCAGCAGCAACAGCAAAATATAGGCTGAGGCATTCCTTGAGATGTATATCGAATTGAATCGATTTCCGGTGTTGGCCACAGGTTGGCCAGCCAGACACAAAGTGCACACTGCGCAACAAAGGGCATTTATTACGCCGACTAGTAGACCTAGACCTATAGATCTAATTGATTTATTGCAACGTTAGGCTTCCACGTTTGCGAGTAAGAACGACATAGGTCTACAGTATGCGTAACGTTACTATGTCGTATAAAACAAAAAAATCATTTTGGGTGTTTTGTGCCTGAACACGTGCGTTATTATTGTAAATTTATGGTTAGTTTTTATCACCGGTCAAAAATTCTATAATTATAAGCACATGCAATGATACAGTAGGCTACCTTGCGCAATAATCGATAGCATGTTTTTTATGTACGCTATAAAACACAATGTCTGTCCAATTACCAAGTGTTACTACCTAAGCGCCAGTTTTGCTGGCCAAACAGACATTGCTTTTTTCACCGGCGTTTCTCTGTATCCGCGCAAAATCTCAAAACTTTAACCAAGCCTATACTGATCAGGAATTGGTGTAATGACTATTTGTGAATTCAAGCGTTTGGATTACTGTTGACCTTTCACATACAGATTAGTCGTACTTGCAGCGTTTCCGAGAAATCGCAGATTATTACCTGGCACAATGTGGAGGCCAGCTATAGTAATGGTCCTCGTTGTCCGTCTGTGTGTCTGTCCGTCCGCCCGACTGCGTGTCACACGCGAATATCTCCAAAACTACGCAAGATGGACCTATGCTTATTGGGAAACTCAATAGGAATCTGGGCTTCCTGATTCAAAATCTGCCATCAGATTCGCGATCGGAAGTACGGTTCCGCCATTGTAACCATTTTCGCGTCGGCAGTACACCCACTGAGCCAGAAATGGTGAACGTAATTGGCCTCGTAAGTGGAACTGTGGGAACAGTCACCACTCTGTGTGTCATTTGGCTGAAATTTTGTATGATGGCACATATGAAGGTTGCGTAGTAAGATACGTGTCGAAATTGGAACCGGAAGTAGAATTCCGCCGCCAGGGGGTGTTGTCTCAAATTTGATTTTTGGGGCAAATCTCCGCCACCGAACAAGATATCTTCACCGAAAATGGGGTCCCAACGTGTGGAATGATGCTTCCTTCAAGCATCCAAGATGGCGGATGGCGGCCATCTTTAATCAGTTAAATCGCTACAACTCGGCAGAAGATTGTCCGATTTCGCTAAAATTTTGCACGACGACAGATATGAAGTTGCCCCCGGACAACACCCGTCCGGGTAAACTCCCGGCACGAACGCCTCCACCCAGGCGCTCAGCCTGGACAGACGCCCTGTCATGCTCCCCCCTCTGTGAAGCCGCGGGCAGATGCCCCCTGCGTTACCCCTCCCCGCACAACTTCTCCATTCCTTCCCCGAACTGAACCTGTCGGATACGACCTTGAAACAAACAAGATGACTTGTGCTGTACATGTATTTACAGAGCATCTGGCTCTCAACGGGCCGCACACAGCGTCTGTCTGTGCAACTACACACCACCACCACCACGACTGTCACCACCAGGCTGACTGTTAGTCTGCTGGGCTGCAGGATCACGTGACGTCCTCAGGCACTGTCAAGAAACGGCTACACGTAGACGGTATTAAAGAACAGTTTACATCAGCACGACGACCATGGCAGAACCCGCGGACAAACGCCCCTCTCGCGCAAGCGTGCTTAGTGACTCTTTGAGTAGACAGGCGCTATATAAATAAGTTTATCTATCTATCTATCTAAAGCACAGACGTTTCCAGGTCCAAACAAACTTTGGGGGCTTGCGGGCCAGCTGTCGTTCTGCCACGTCGGGGACGACATCTTGTTGGTCAAAGTTTGGCTGTCGATATGCTGGGTGGGGTAGCCTACCCCTATTTAACGCATTTGTTTTAGGTGAACCCTTAATTTACGATCACCAAACTTGACGTGACGAATGCTCAACATCAACGTATCGTATTCGAATGGTGCAAACCGTATTTCGTTATCTTGAATGTTGAACCGTTTAGGCGTGGATCACTACTGTGACAGATTAACGGACAAACGGACACGTGGAATTGCGATGGCAATAGCGGCGTCTAATTTTCGACGCGAACTAAAAATTGCAGAGCTATAAATGACGTAACATAGATGTTACAATAAGCGATACAAAATTCATGCGGCTGTGTGTATTCGCGACATCAAAAACATAAATAGAGAATGACGTAATAATGATGCTATTTTCAGCATACGCCAGCGTTGACGTGTACAGTGACGTCAGCCTGCGAGTGACGACGAATTTGACGTCATGGGCGACGTCAACAAGCTTTATGCTAGCTGCTGCTGCAGCATTGCTACTGCTACGGTGGTAGGCCTACTCCTACAGCTATTGCTGCTAGTGATGATGATGACGATAATGATGATGACGTCTTTCATGCTGCACTCTACAGAGCTTTGTGTTGCTGCGGCTGACCGTACTAACACCCACCAGCGTTACCATTAGTATGAGGCGTGTTTACGAGGCGCATTGACAAGAGTGCATCATGGCATATTGACAAACCAACAATTGTTGTATCAACGAGTAGAAAGGAAATGGGGTTATTAATATACTAAAAGCTCAGCTGAAAACTGCATCAACCTCTAGTGCGTGAAAATGGGTGATGTTATTGGATGCGTTACTATAGTGTAAACAGTCATGAGAATATGATACAGAGTTGGCCTAGGCGAGTGAGATCATGACCCTCTTTTGGCTGTAACTTTGACAAATAGTAACAGATTGTTAAACTTTTTTCACTGCTAAAAGCGAATGAAATTTCCAATCAATCCCATACAGCGCTTCCCACTACTCCCACACCCATCGCAGTAGGATACTTTGTGAAGGTTGATATCCGAACTTCTTTCATGATTAAGCTACGAAAGATTAACCCTTAAAAGCGTATCGTATGTTTGCCAAAATGAAATGCTTCATGGCACACGGCTGAATAAATATAGATACTGTCACAATAGTTGCTCAAAGTCAAAGCCGCTTTGCTTGTAGATATGCCTAAATATACTCAAAGATGCAGATGCCACCCATCAATGCATTACGTAATTGTCCACTGTGAATGCTATATTCGGAATATCGGCGTTGCTAAAAGTAGCAACAGAATTCAAAGTAGCAACAACCTAGCTAGCCAACTCGATGCCGGATGCGAAAGTGAGACGACCTTGATTATTTCTGTCTGTCGGTAGACCGTGCAGTGGCAATGTGGTACGCTATGCCATCTCTCTGAAAGACGACAGGTTCTTCTGTAAGATGGAAAGACATCGAAAAGCCAATGGAGACAATAAATTTTGGCTACCTAGGTCCATTTTTGTGGAGACTGGCCCAATATTGAACTGAGGAAACTCGGTTATACAAATGAAGTGCGGGCTTTCTCCGAAGATCTGAAAAATTTATGTGAAAATTGTGCAGTATGAGACACTGCGGCATGTTTGTTACATTTCGGAGCAACGTAAGAGTTAAGACTACAACAGTTAGCTGCATCTGAGCAGCTAATCGGCATAGAAGCAGTGATGCTAAGTAGACTCAACTTAATCAAGCTGCGGCTCAGTTCATCGCAATGATCGTATTACAAACGTAAAATCGTAAATGCCAAATCGTCTAGCTTCATCCGTGCTTATACACACCATAACGCCCCATAGCAAACGTGGTGTAGGTCTGAGACGATTGTGCAATGACAAGCTTGTTTCAGCGTAGAAGCAACAAATTGCGTGCTGGTACAGCATCATGGCGACCTGTCATCCATCATCAATCACCTGGTTGTACTACGACATTCACTGTATGGCTTCGACTCAGAAATCACCTGGCGCACGGCAGCTGCGCTAAATATAGCATAGAAAATGCAATACAATGAGCGATCGCCGACACTTACGACGGCTTCAAGACGTTGCTATTTATTGCTGCCAGTTCTGGAAATAGTAGTAGGCCGCAACTTCCACAAGGCCGATGTCCGGTATATAGGCCTCCTGTAGTAATGGTATAGTGAGTATGGAATATATAGAGTTTATTGTCCCACTCAACACATAACAGATCATTTCGAGAAACGAGTCTTTCCTGGAATTATGGGTGCCAACAACCAAACTGAACTCAGAACAACCGAAATAGCCTAAAGAAAATCTAACAAAAAAACGATGAGAAAACATGAACCAACAAATCTTTATTCGCCTGTAAAGTACCACTAGATTAGAATATAACAGAGAAAACATCCCTAAAATAATGAGAACATAATGTAAAAAATTAAACTGTGTCCTAGGGGAGCACAAACCTGCGCGCTACGGCTGTTTTGCGACCGTAACCTTGAGATTACCCCCGTGACAAGGTGACCTAGATATTCTAAAGATGTACCCTCACGCTGAAAATGAAGCTGTTAGTTCAAGGCATTCAAAATATATAGCCTGAATTTTAAAAAAGTACAGAAATAGCTCTCATGGTCAAAGGTCAAGGTCAGATGTTACCAACTTCTAACATTCACCATGGGGCATATTCCTATAAAGATACATTAATTTCTGATGAGAAGTTGGCGAGATTTTCTGCGGACAGACAGACCACAGACGCACAGACTCACAGACAAACGCCGCCAAAAACAATACCTGGTCGCAGCATGCGCGCAGGTAATAAATGTTTAGAGTCAGCCATGGGTGTCATTTAGTGGTTGCTGGAGGGTCTGTGGACTGGACTCGCTCCCCAAGCATAGTGAAGTGACGAATGTTGTTCAACTGTGAAATTTTTGTAGTATGTACAAGAGCTCATCTATCGCCGAGATACCGCTCGTCTTCTTGGTCAATTCCGATCACAGCCATAGTCGAAACCTCACACTAGTCGCAAACACTGTGGACTGTTATGGTACTACGACGTTATGGTGCCCCAGTGTAAACCAACTAGTGGGACGTTATGGGACCCAACCATGAATGGTTGCGTGGATCACTAGTGTGACAGACAGACAGACTGAAAGACGGAATTGCGATAGACGCGCACGCTTGCCAAAAATCGGCAAAATTCTATAATATCGGTATGAAGTTGGCATGTTGGACCCCCACCTCAAAGATTGACTAAAATGAAGCCACTGGAATCAGCAGTGCTTTTACTGTGTTGCTCTACAATCTGTTTAATTTTTCTTCTTCCCCAGTATCACCAAGTACAAAGTTTCACTAGAACCCGTCCTTCAATAATCCTGTCGTAAAACTGGCGAATGTCGTATAGAAGAAAGAGGTAATTAACGTGCAGAATGGCAGGTGTGTTGCCACTGGCGAAGCATGATTCATGTCGCACTGCAGTGACTAGACGAGCTTTGATTCGCTAATTGATTCTAGCGACAGCACATGGGGTTTGTTGTTGTCTGGCGCACAATCGCGACCGGAAGTAGACTCACGCACGTACGCACGCGCCGCCCACGCGTCGAGTTGACATCCGGTTGGCGCTAGACTGTGACTGTAGCCGGAAACTGGCAGTCTGCATGCAGTAGCGTGGGACCAGTCCTCGAATTGCAGGCAATCAGGCTTTGTTCTGTCGAATGTGTACACCTAGTAGCCGACATTTTCGCACAGTCCGAGACCTCTACTTGACTCAACGTAGTTCACCCGGCAGGTGTGTGACTGTACTGATTACGTGACGGCACCGACTGAGGCAAGACGTGCGATTTTATAGTGATTAGTGAATCCTCTAGTAGGCTACAGGCTAGTAGTAAAAGTAAAGTCGTTCCTCGTGGCCCATTTGGCGGCGCTGATCTCCGTTTCAGTAGCCATTAGCTAGATACCAGCTTACATTGCGAGACTACGGATCCGGGGCTAGTGCATAGCGCGATGTGTCTACTTACTGCCCAGCTGTTTGGCCAGCTCCAAATCATACTACAAGTACTTGGTGACAGTCAAATACCGTAGGTGTAAAATCTGTAAATAACTTGCCCAAGGTTACTACGCTTGGTACCCGGCCGATACTCTAACCGGTGACCTCTTGGTCACAGATCCGATGCTCTGCCAAGTGATATGCACCGCGCCACTCCCAGAGCGAAAAAAATTATGAAACATCCGCTTCACTTGCGACGCCCTAAATTTCTAATTACACCAGCCCCTTTGGCGGGCGAGTCTGCCACATGAATGTACAATAGCCTATCACCGTCACGTACAATGCACATGGGTCTAATAGAATGAATTAGTTTATGGCGGAATCATTGGGAGCTAGCTTTATTGCTCGGTGATTGTCGTCTCGCCAGGTACAAAGACATAAAGCTGCGGATCAATAAACGTGAACTCTTTGACGCCAGCAGCAGTAGCGCAACTACCAGACGCCACCAGCGAGCGAGCGCGCCGCTACAGCCCTCGGTTACTGACAACGTTATTGCGTTACCGTGAGACGCCAACGCAACTAAGCTCTCCCTGTCTCCTCCACCCAAGTCCGGTGATAAACCTGCCTTTTCCTCGGATTCGCAGCCGGCGGTGCGGTGTTCCGTGCAGTGCCGGTCACTAATAACTGTCGTAACTCGCTGAATTATTGGACAGTACGCAACGACACCCAATGCCAACCAGTTCAGTCTATACATATCGAAATTTTTGCTGCACTGTGCCAATTCTATAAGCCAAAATATTGATAACCGCCCTGGTCTGTTATGCATGGAAACTTGCTATTTTGTCCTACGGCCCAGGTTCTTGTTAATGATTCATATTCATAGGTTTAGGTTAGTCTACTGCAGTAGGCCTATGATACTGCGTGGCATCAAACATTCACAAGCACTGCACCACTGTTCTACGTCACTGGACTCTGCTGCTTAAATGTTCGACCTAAACGGTACTTACTAGTTTCCTATTCTAAACAATTAGTCAATGCACCTAACTTACGAACGTTACTATACATGAACTGTTGACGTGTCGTTACCTATCAGTGGTTACGCAATGTCCAGTAGGCTATCCAGAATTACAGACCAACATCTGAATCCCCCACGTGGCCAATCCTGAACAGGCCTAATACAAATTCTGATTATTCTAATTTCAGCTGCTAAGAACATCTCATATAAGGTAATACCTCAAAGACCAAACAAAGTACAATTTCAAGATAAACTCAATTCAATGACGCTATTACAAAGTCATTCGACGAAGCAAAGCGAAACACACAGCAGCATAGCAACTGCCACCACTGCAGTTAAGCTAGCATACAGTTCATTTCAGAATACATTGAGACACGCCGCAAAACATAAATATATGCCGACGCGACACGACATTACCTCCACAATAACTTAGGATTACGTTTAATAATAATTAAGACACCGGAACTGAACTAGAGATGTGCTCTTAAGAAACGAAGACGATTAACAATGCTGCTGCCATGGTATTTATGCTGTGAACGACTTCATACTATTCATAAACATTATTTACCTACCGCCAAAAAATCCTAGCCGCAAATACACTGTAATCGAAAACAAGAATTACGCCTAGGTCAAAATAAAAAAACATTCAGTTAGAATAAAACCAATGCAGCTTCTAGCACCAGCAACATTAGTAGTTAATTTTAAGGAAAAGAAATTCACTTTTCTAAACATCAAAAATACACATATAACAATGTTTAGGATAATCATATGAAGCATTTGTTCATTAAGCAAAATTGCACTATGAACTTATTAATTCACTGAACCCCAAAACACAGTAGTTTTGTACTCAAAAAACAGAGTAAGAAGTCTTAACATTTTCCTAGCCCATACAAAATTGCTGTTGCATATACTTAATCGACGAAATGGTACACACAAAACAACAGAATGACGCAGTCAGTTGTAATTAACTTAAGTTACCATAACTAAGCTAGACACATGCACGGCAAAATGACGACGACATGCAACAAACAATATTTAATTTCCTAACGGTCCACATCGAATAGTTGCAACAGTCAAGCCAAACGAGTTAAATAATAATAATTGAAGCAGCAGTTCAACATCCAGCCACCAACGAGATGATGACGACAAAAATGACCTAACATTCAGTTTACATAGTGTGCAACAGTCCGACTGGCTATCAGTTCTCATGGACAGTCATAGTACTCTGGATGGCAAAGGCTGGTCCACAGACATCCATGGATGTCGAATAATCTCCTCCAGTGAAGGTCGATCACACGGTCGCATGGATAAGCACTGGTTGATAAGGTCTCGGACGTCTGCAACAAAACAACACAGCGCCGACGTCATTTTGTGCATTTTAAACAGGATTAGTCAAGTGAATTATAATATTGTGTAATAATAATGTGTCACGCAAAATGGAAATAAACAGTGTCATAATTGCCATGACTAGATGCCATGGTAATGAATTTCTTCAAAACAGCAAACTTGTAGCTTCATAAATGATGAATATTAATTATCCCAAGGAGTTCATATTCCTCAGTGCTCTGACAAAATAAGCTGAGTGTCTGTTTTTTCTCCAAATGATATCTCAAAACTGAGAACGTCAAATTTCGTCATGAAGGTGGCGTCTAGTATGAGGATGATTGAAAGTGAGTGCCATACTCCCAGTATCGGATTTCTTGCAACTAAGAAACTTGCCTAGGCAGAGCATAAAATACTGTGCACAACAGAACAGTTTTTGGTGTAAAAATTACGAAGTGCTTTCGATGCGGCTTGTTGCTTACAGTGCTATAGAAGTCTATATTACACAACACGACTGAAGAGCAAGTTCTGAAAAAATTGGATGCAAAACAAAAGTAAAAGAGTCGTGATCGATCTCTCACCCGCTGAGACGTGCTTGCGGAAGATGACGTTCGCACGAAGTATCTGCTCGTCAGACTCGAACGGAATGTCACCACAGACCATGTCATAGAGCAACACACCCAGTGACCAGACTGTCGCCGGGATGGCGTTGTAGCGTCGACACCTTACCCACTCCGGAGGACTGTACACGCGTGTACCTAACAACCAACAAACATCAGCCATCCTTACACCACATCATCATCAGCAGCAGCATAAGCAACAGAAAGCTGTTAAGTGCCCATATACATAGCAGTTTCGGGTTAGGTGAACCGAGACGTGACAACTGATACAGCGACTCTTCACGAAGAACCTTTTGGAACTGCTCTATGCCTCGTACACACAAAACTGCCATTATGCCAAGTAATATACGAACATGGCAGACCGAACAGAATCAATTTAGCTACAGCAGATGAAATTAACAGCCCCAAAATTACTATGGCAACATCATCCCAGAATTATAGCGTCTCTTAAGACGTAATTATGACTGCCAGGACTTTCTGGACTAGTCATTCTACGCTGTTCTTGACATTCTGGAAACTCAGAAGCCAGCAAATAAGTTCTTCAAAGTGCATTGAAAAAAGATCAGAAAACCTCCCAACAGTGTTTGTCCTTTAACGCGTGCAACAACTGTAATTTGAGGAACGCGTGAGTAACTGAGTCACTGTGAGATAAGTTCAGATAACACTCCTGGCATCTGTATAATACACATCTGTCTTCTGGTACCGGCTACTACTAATAAGTCCGCCCACACAGATGGACTAACTGGAACGGAGGGGCAGAGGGGATAGAGGCGGCTGACAGAATGGCACTCATTCATTGCAGTTCGTCACCCTCCCTCCTCCAGACGATGTAATCACTGCCAGGCAGCCAGAACGGACATGATTCACGTGCAATACAATATTTTATGTCCTTATGGAGGCGGAGTAGAGATTCTGATTTAGTATCCTACATGAATATCTCCTGACATCATCCGATGGGCGATCGCACGTGAATAACAGACATAAACACGGCGAGCGGCATGCGGCTGTGGACTCGACTGATCCAGGGTGGGACTG
>Ga0126335_1002482_pt1 | contig 11064 bp, 5 predicted proteins | sample OlaspJWI45metaG_FD_108409 | JGI IMG/M metagenome (GOLD analysis project Ga0126335, IMG submission 108409) | Marine gutless worms symbiont microbial communities from Oahu, Hawaii - Olavius sp. 1 OAHU.JWI-45 metaG | ecosystem: Host-associated > Annelida > Digestive system > Unclassified | place... | reverse complement strand
TCGTACAATTCGAATGCGTTGTAATGTGACAAAACGTTTATCGACAGTCGCCAGATGGCGATAGGGAATTTTTTTAAATATTATGTTGGCTGTTTTTAGAATATTAGATAAGTTACACATCTTCAGTAATATATTATGTACCTGTAGCATTTTTATTAAAATGTGAGCACAGATCTAATCTTTAGGCACATGTTACGGCTTATTTGTTATTTATCTGTTTACCATTATAACAAGTGTCCGATATAAAGGTGTTACGGGTCACTCAATACTTCGTGACAGTCACTCGGTACTTTCGTGACGGGTCACTCAGTACTTTCGTTAAGGTCAAAACTACAGACTAGTCAGCACCAGCAACCACATACAATACAAATACTATACGCGCGCACACGCGCGATCTTACTATGGCCGCAGCCGGCCAGGCCTTCGGCCTGGCCCGGGCTGCACCCGATATTATATTTTAGTTACAATTTGCGATTCCCTTACCTGTTTCGATACTAAGAACCGGTACACTGTTCAAAAGAAATGCTGCGTCTACCAAGAAAGACGCTTGGGTTGATTGTAGGTGTCTATACAGGTCATAATTGCCCGAATAGACACCTTAGTGTTCTACGGCTTATAAACAGCCCTAAGTGCGGTAACTGTAATGAGGCTGATGAAACAGCCCTACATTACTATGCTACTGCAGCCACTATGGGGCAGTTAGAACTAGAATCTGGGGTAAACCTATTCTACACCCCAGCGAAGTTTGCCATATAACAGTTAGAGACCTCCTGAGGTTTTTAACATTTTCACGGATGTTTTCATAGTACCCTGGTAAGAAATACCAGGGGCTTTACTGGGGGATGGACTATGGGCCCATCTGCGGCCTGGTTCGACGAAGGACAACTTCGCCTCCACCGAAACTGGAAACTGGAAACCGGTACACTGTTTCCCGATAACTCTCCGCACGTTCAGGCTCTAAGCCTTTAACTTCGTCGAATCTTAACCCATCTTCAAAATATTTTCACAACTGGAAAGGGTATGACATTTACTCCACCAAGCAGTATAAGTTGGTACCAGCTTCGGCTGGGACATAGTGCACCACAGGAGCGGTGCTGGTAGGCTGGCAGCCTATCGGCAGACGTTGCAGTTGATGGCCAACTGGCGCCGCTCCAGCATCGCTAATACCTATGGTTGCCGTTGTATTTCATCTGCAGTTTGTCGGATGTAATAATAAACGAATATTTATTATTTATTATTTAAGAATTACAAAGCTATAGCCAGTTAGATGTGGGACAGTTATGAGACACAGTGTAGAATTAAATCAATCATTGTAACAGCGGGGCCGAATAATAAAGTGGCAGATGGCCCTCAATTTGCACCCGAACTTTAAACACTTCACAACAGCCAAATGTGCGATGGTAGAGCGTTTTCACTGCATTTGCAATGAAACGTCGCCACGGACAGGCCAGTATATATGTTCTAGCATTAACAGTAATGCTACAGCAGCGGCGACCATGCAGATAGAGGTCACGGGACGGCATCGACCTTTGCGGACCGCTAGCAGCGAATGTCCGCGTGAATTGACGAATGGTATCGGTTGCGCCGTGGTAGGGTTTATATATAATCTCATCTTTGATCGACATGACTAACGCTCCCGTTCATTAAGTCAGTATTACAGCTGCCACGATCACTTTCGATTGCGCCCCAAATAGCAAACTTGTAACGCAATTACTCGGCCATCAAACTGATGTTAATGCATACAGAAGTGCCAGTTGTTATGGCTACACACTACACACAGATATGATATTCCGCCTAGGGCTGTTAAACTGGGCTGTAAAACAGCTGTGTTTATAAATAATCCGTTGTGTATGATTGTCATAATTATAATCATAGACGTCCTCCTTATTCAACTGTGGATAGGTTGCTTATACCACTAAGCTCAATGACGCTGATCGAGGGACAAGAATCGTTTTTGTTATACTCTGTGTTATACGAATAACTGAACCCTGCTTAAATTCGAAGTTTTCGCATAGCAATAAAAATAAAGCTAACAAGTATTAATTTTACTTAATTTAAGTGATGATTGCTATGGGATGTATCTATAATTTAAAATGTTTTATGCTAGAGTGGACGATTACTATTGTGAGCATTTTCATAATTATTCACCAGTGAAGAGCTGAATCAAAAATTAGCGGAGACGACAAAACTTTGATCGAGAAATTGGTATGGTAAAAAGATCAGAGTAGTCTTCTTATGATAAAAAAAGTTTCAATTAAATTGTCGTAGTAGAACTGGTGTTGATCAACTAATCAAACGCTACTGTGTTTAAAAAACTTTCAATTGAAAGAAATAAATTTATAGTATTTTATTGGAAAAATTTTGTTTCACACGGTAGTTGTACATACATTATTTGGGTGAGGTGGAAAACGTGTACACTATTGTGTTGCAAATTTATTCAGGATACGATGTGCCAAATTTGATCAAAACTGGATGGGTTTTGTAAAGATATGACAAAACATTTTGGCTCACTCTTTCTGAATCACAATGTACAGGAAAGAATCGCAATAGAGACAATAATCTGGTCGATCTATCTCATGTTGGCTGTGTCCACGCTCATTCGCATTAAATTGTTTTTCTGCTCTACCAATTTCTGGCGCATGATTCTGTACACTTTATCAGTTCTTAATTTTGCACAGGTCGTGTTAAATACTGTACCAGTTTAACTTTCTTGCTTCTCTCTGCTAGTCTGCCTCAGCAATACTAAGGTTAATGTATGATTTGTAAAAACTAGATCTCCCAAGAAGTGGGCAACGACGCCCTGTAGAAGCGCCGTATAGAGTAGAGCACAGTGTTTCGCCTCGGTTGACAGCAGTTGCCGCAGCAGCAGCGACGATAACGACTGTGGCATACAAACGTCGTCCAGCGACGCTAGTCAGTGTGCTGTGACACACACCATGGTGGCCGCTGTGTGGTGTCGTGCGAAGCGAGTCAACTGGTGGCAGCCGTGAATTGCTGTTTCGTGTCAGTCTCGACTGCGGAGACAGAGAGCGACAACGACAGAGATGCGGTTGCGTCTCTACGTCGAAAACACTTCGTCAGCAATCAGTCCAGACGCCGGAAGCTGCGCGGCAGCGCCCCGCAGACAACGATGAAGCCTTCCAGCCGTCGTCAATCGGCTGCTATTGTTTACGTTGCCAGGACGACGCTGGTGTCGGCCGCAGTTTTGCTGACATCATCATTGCGTGTGCTCGCATTTCCAACGCGATGTCCAATCGGTGAGTTCTACACTTCGTCTATCGTCGACAGAGAGCCAGTCAAAGTGAACACTTTATTGTATAGACTTATGTTTCGAGAAAGCTAGGTGCCTCGACAGTCGACACCACTTTGTAGCGGTTTTTGTCTATAAAAATTGTCTTGCTTACATCACTGAATTCCAGAGATATTTTGTTTTTGATTATTTCTGCCCCAAACTAGCAAAATACCGGCAACTGCCCTTGCCACTCTCACTTTTTCGCCTATTTAATGTTGCTTTCACACCTAGCTTTATATTACGTATGTCGCATAAACGTGTTAACGCTGCTTGGCGCCGGTTGAAATTGCCTTTCGGTTCGATCAGAGGTCTTTTGGTTCGTTTTTTCAGACCGGTCGCGCTCAAGTCCGAGACAGACCGGCAAAAAGTATTTTTGCAACCATTGCAACCATACATTGCTAGGACAGTGAGTCTAGTAGCCCCTCTGCAGCTCCGCGACCTTTCCGTATATATTATGACTAGAGAAAAACAACACTATAGGCACGCCACACAATTCGCCGAACCGTGAACTTTGCTGTTGCTGTACTATATTATACGGTGAACGTGACGGCACACTTTTAGCGCGTACACAGGCGACTAAGAAACGAGGCTCAAGTTTGAACAAAGCAAAGAATGCTATCAGTGATCTGATACGAACGAACGATAGACATAGTTTGTTTGTGCACTGTAGTGTCAATAAGTTACTCTAGCTGTAGTAGCTTAATGTTCCTGAACTATAGTGCACATTGCATAAAATATTGATTTCGAAAATTGTAAACACCCATAAAAGAAAGGGAGACCGTTTTGATTTTTTAAACGTTTTGTATATCATCCTACAAAAGTTGCAAACTTTCAAAATAGTTTTGGTCCACTCTGTGTGTTTTTCTGTTCTTAGGCGGCGTCGAATGCAGCATGAGATGCAGTCTATTGCGACCGATGATTCCCGTTCTCGTAATCTGTTTGTCACGGCAACCGTAGCACATTGTATTATATAGAGGTCGCGATCGCTTTACGGCGAGGACAAAATGGAAGAACAATGTTGCCCATTTTACTGTATAAAATTCGACTGTTTCGATTCATTCGCCAGACGGCGCCATATTCGATGTGGCCACCGATAAATTACGTTAGCAACTTGTTTTTCTTAGCACTGTACTGCGTGAACTGAGGCTGGTATAGCCTGAACGTTGTCGTCGCCTGTGTGATTGCGGACTGCATGCGAAGTAGCGATCGACATTCGGACAACGGGTGTGCGACACAATAGCAGCCGACGTAACACCAACCGTATAGAATAACTACAAACTCGTAAAAAATGAACAACAAACAACTCTTCTTTACTTTTTCTTTGTTCATGTATGCGTTTGATAGCTAGGCCTATTCGTCAAAAGATTAAAAAACTAAGTCTTTACTACACATATATCTACTCAAACAACTAAGCTGCAAATTCAGTCTTCCTTTGATAGTTGAGTTTAGTTACTCGTCAAAATAGTCGACCTTTAACTTTGCTCATTTTATACCTACTGATCGAAAGATCTACGCTCCACCAAGCTCCAAGCCTTTTTCAAATTTTATGAAAAATGTTTATTTTGCTTGTTTTAGTTGATATAGTGTCGGTTAGTAGGCTATTTTGTCGGCACCCTTCGGACAACGACTGAGATGACAGTGCGAACGCGGAGGAGACAGCGACGGTGGACTACTTACTCCAGATGACAGAACTGGCAGCAGCTACCTTCTATACGCTGTAGATGAAGTCGGAGGATGTTGATGATGCAGCGACACGGTCGCGGTGTCGCAGAGTGACGCGGATGAAAAGCGACAGCGAACACTGTCGCCGAGCGCGCGGTCGGTCAAACCACTGTCACTCTCTCTGACGGAGACACAGCTGGGAATAGAATGAACCTGGCGTTGAGTGTGACAGTTCGGGTCTTTGGGTCAAGATTTGATTACGTAACACGCGGGTGTGCTAATTACAAACGACAACAAAATTCCGATAAACGGAAATTAAGGAAAAACTCGGCCTGATCAGCTTTAGTCTGCAATGGTAGCGTGAAAAAATTATAACAAAGTTTTCACGAAAATGTGACAAGTTCGCAACATGAGAAGAAAAAATCAGAGAGAAAATAATGTCAGCGAAAGATTCTCGAAAGAAAGTGGCGGCAGAACGGCAATGTTTGTGACACTGAAATCCGAGCGCGCACTTGGGCGTATAAAGCAGTTATAACAACAAAAGTTAAATAACAGTCAACTATTTGTTACTCAGTTGTTTGTCACTTGTCACATGTCGCGACTGTTATTTGCTACGTCACATTCCATGAATGATCATCTCTGAATTCCCCGCAGCATCCCGCTAGAGGCCATGCGACTTAAACACTACAGTGTCGACTAAATGGACGTGTAATGTGGCGCTGTCGTCCAGCGTTACCAGTCTCCGTCGTTGTATCCGTCGCTCGCTCAGCTGCAGCTGCCAATTTGTCTTGTTAGTCGCCGCCTATAATGTCGCCGTTCTGTTTTTCTGGCAGTCGAGACGGCCTCGCATTGTCTCTGTTGACAGCACAAAACCTCCGCTTTGTTCTTTTCACGCCTTTCGCGGTACTCGAGGTGCCAGTTTAATCGACAGCGTATAAACGCCTTTCTGCTTTTTGTTGCATGGCTGAACCGGTGCGTGCGAATGATTATAAGTATGTCTTGCATTTCGTTGAGAAAATGTTTTAAAAAATGGATTTTTTTAATGACACACAAAACTTTTAATAGCTGTAATATTAATATTAGTAAAAACGTCTAAAATTGCCTTTTCTGTGAAGCTTACCATTGCTGCCGTTCTACTGGCTGCAGGCACATAACACAAAAACTATAACGATGAACAAAGAATGGGAAAAAAACAGTCAGTAAGTCAGTAAAATCAGTCCGAAAAGAGAAAAATTGCAGTAGATGAGTTTCGAACATGGAGCGAAAGAGTGTAGGGGTGATGGGCAGTGAGAAGTAATGAAAAACTGAACCGTCATGTGATTGCTAATAACGTTGCACATTGACAATTGTCTCAGTGTATGTCTGTGTGTGGGCTGCAGGTGCGTTGCTCAATGCGGTCGACACCGACTTTACGTACACGGCGTTCCACTATCAGATCGAGAAACACAACAATATTACCAGTTCGGCGTTCAAGCTCGACAAATACGAAAAACAGCTTAGCGATATCGGCGACAATTTTCAGCTGATCCGAGCCGGTTTGTATAGATTGACCCTCGGTATTGTACGCTCGATCCTTTGAGTTATGATGAGGTATCCGTCCGTCTGTCGTTTAGAGGGTTTCGAACTAATCTTTATGGTTTAATGACTCAGTATCAAGTAAGTAGAGTGAGTGTGATTGAGTGAGTAGAGGCTTAACGTCCCACTCGACACTTTATAGGTCATTTCGGGGACGATTTTTACAGTCTAGATGACCCAACCAACAGCGTCAAAGCACTGAAGGAAGCCAGTTGGCCACTGCGATAGGCTTCAATCCCACCAGAACCACTCTACCGTGTTGCAATATGAACTGTAGGCAACCGCCATGCACTAGGCTAATCACAGTGTAAGGTCCCAGTGTGACAAAACCCAATCTGCTGGACCTGTAAGCTGCCTAGAACATCGTGCAACAAGAGTATTGCACAGTACTATAGTAACTACAGCAGCTATGTTAATGTTCCCTCTTTACTCCATACCATCATCAGTATTCAGATGAGGCCACGGAGGTTGAAGGAGTAAGTAAGTAGAGATCGTCATGCCAAATACACGCACACTGTCATGAAACAACTACGTATGTTACTGGAAAAGTTATTGACAGTTTCGGTTCTACGAGTGCTAATCGTTTTTACTTTCTCCCAAAACAGGTAGTCAAATAATAGGAATATCAAAAATAGCCAGCTAATTTAGCTAGATACTTTTTTCTGGACCTGTTCTTGGTTCTTAACGTATGCAGATGCGCGATGGCAAAGTTTAGTTATATCAAGAAATACCGCCGACGGAGATAGCACTTATCTCTTCGGCGTCTGGCGAGAGAGTCGCTGGGCAGAGGGAGAAGGGTTGCGGGGGACGCCATTAACTTGACGCATCGCCGATCTATCGGTCGCCGACCGGCCTGAATTCTGGGCAGCAGATAATTCGAAGCAGTTCGCGATGTGCTGGTTACGTAACGCGATTTGCTTTTTGCGGTTGGCTCGCCTCTGCTTAGGTGACCAGGCCGCAATGTACAGAGACTGATAGCTAGGATGCTGCGGCTGCTGCTGTAGAAGATGTTCGCGAGATGCTGCTACCCGCATCAGTTGCGCTGTAATCAAGTGAACTCCAATATACATCATTCCTTGACACCATCAATCCAGATTTGTAGCCAATTGATGACCAGAGGCTGAAACTTCTAAAACATTTTAAGCTTTCTGAAATTATTTTTGCGTAATGTAAATTTACATTACTCCGTTAATACAAACAATACACACATTTTCTTAATAAAAACATTCAAAAACATTTCGTGATATTATTATTGACGGTTATTTTAGTACTAGTACTAGTACTAGTACTAAAGTTTGTTCTTAATTCGACATCGAATAATTTAGTCACTTTAGCTCAGATGGCTACAGCCTATAGCTGAGCTAGTCATAAAATCGCGTCTGTATGTGTATGTCTGTCTGTTAACCAGGGTTTCGCAAATCGTAACCTCTGCACTGGACATAGACCAGTGGCGCCGACTATTGACAATTTTTATGGGTGAGCAGCTTTCCCTACCATCACTTTCTTCCTCCCTTCCTCGTTCCTTTGCTGCTCTTTTCTTTATTCAGATTTTTTCGACCCCTGGCCATGGCTAGGGGCTTGGGAAATGCTTAAGTTCCGCCGGCGGGTCTGGGCGGAGACGGCGCCAAACGACATTTTGTGCATTATGTGCTAAAATGTGCTTCTGGTGAGAGCAATGCTTGTGCATGTTTACGAAGTAATTCTCACAAAACGACCTATTTAAAAGTCTACTTCATTGTGCAAAAAACACATGTCAAAGAATAGTATGACAACCATACCAAAAAATTGCACACTGCATATAGACTAATAGAGAAAATCGCAATACAGAAACAAATATCATGGGTTTTCAGCACCTACGTAACTTTCCCCATAGTTGCTCAGGCCCGAAGCACCCACGAAGTCGGTGCCTATGACAGAGACTAGAGACTTGTAATCTTGCAATCAGATACATACTGAGCGTCACTGCCCATGAGCGGCTTGTATGTCATAGAATGCATGACGGTGGCGAGCGGCATCTTCGCAATGCTTGGAGTCGCCAGTCACATGTCAATAGCGGCAATGGAGTCGTTTGCCAGTACGTTCCACATGCCGATCGTCATACCGAGCGCAGTCGAGTCCCCGTCCATGTCCCCACCACCTTCAGTCACTCCTTTCCATCAGCAAGCTTCACCCTCGCTGCCAGCGCAGTCAACGGCGGCCGCGCAAGGACACCGCCGCCCTGCCGCCGCCGCCGACCAAAACTACGCCATTTACGTACGACCGGCTTACGACCACGCCGTCTTCTCCCTCATACAACGCTACAACTGGAAACACTTCTACTACCTCTACGACACTGAACAAGGTAGAGACCTTCCTTGACACTTTCCCTTCAGCTAATACTGTTTTGGTTGTACATGTAAAGTTTCACTTTGTAATTCTGACATGTATTTTATTCACACGACGAAAGTCTTTGGAAGAAACTTACTACAATTTTATTTATTTATTTATTTACTATAATAAATGGCCTTTGCCTTCGGTGGGCCTAATTAGTAGCAGCAGTAGTTGTTATAGCAGTGGTGATAGCAGCAGCAGCAGCAGTGGTAGGCAGTATTCGGGCACAGGTTGTAATGATTGTTTGGATGACGAAACATGACGTTGTCAATCCATGTACGAAGTTGGCAGTTTATGTCACATCCCGAGTGCCAGCACTAGCACTAGCGTCCGGTCGAGATAGAGCGTCATCTGATGACGTCAGTGATGATGTCAGACCACCTGCTTCTGCGCTGTTGTCACGACAACCGGCGTCTCACATGCGATTAAATATTGACGCCACGGCCGGCGTGTGTTGATTGCTGACTTGCCGGGGACGGGGGCATGTCTTGTTAGTCTCGTTTTATGGTCCACATTGAGATTGCTTCTCAGCTGCCAGTTACTATATGTAGAGTCTTGCTGGTCGCAAGTCACTCACGACTTCGAACTTTAAGCCACATCGAATGCATTGTGTTCGATGATCCCATAGTGTGGTGTGTCTGTCTTTGTCTGTCACGCGCCTGCGCCCTGCAAAAACGGCTAAACGGATCAAGGTCTCCTGGGAGCCGAAGAAACATTGTGTTAGATGGAGGTCACTATCTCCTTATATAAGGAGAAGGAGGAGAGTAATGGAAAATTTTGTCTGCTGTGGTGTGAAAGGGATTCGATGCGACTATCCCAAATTTACTTGGGTCGTTTCTTTTCTTTCTCTTGTTTAATTTTACCATGCACTTCAGTGATTCCCGCAGCGTAATACAACGACTTTTTCCTACACTGCCGCCTCAGCCCCATTTTGCTGGAGTGATTCGCTATGTTATCGTGCATCAGTGGACGCCGGCATTAGAAGCCCGGCTTTGGCTATTGTCAGCAAAGTAAATAGCGACTGAGCTCATTGACTTATTTACACTCTCTGACTTAGTTTCTGTTTACAACTGGAGGGCGCATTAACAACAGCTATCTTGAACTTAGCTGTTACCAGCAGAATCGATCGGCTGCACGTATTTACAGTATGTTCTTGTCACGTTACGTTAGCAGTCGACAAAGATCAACATAACGTTGGTTCCGACGCGAAATTTTCAGTTAACCATATAGCTTGTATAGGAACTACACCTACTTGAAGTTTTGCCCAATTTCGTTAGTTTTCAGGTTCATTGGTTAGAGAAATTTTGGCGCTCTAGAATGACAGGATGCCAAAACGGCAGTAAATCCCATCGAGCTGCTCATTCGACAGATATGTTAACGTTAATATTAGAGATGTTTACGACAATATATACATTCACATTTTACTTTACACTACATTACAGACAAGACTAACAGACGCAACAGACAGTAGACAGAAGAGACCAACGAACATAATAAGTGGAAACTTTGCAGTAGTGGTAGGCTAGTAATAGTAATAGGCTACTTATACAACAACATAGACCCCAACCCCAACAATTACACGCAAAGACTGGGCGACAGCGATACGACGGGAGGACAACTTAAACTTGATCGCGACACATGACAAACTAATTTGCGAGCGACATCGAGCGGCGAGATGCGACCGAACGAGCGCTGGGAGTAGCTGATTAGACATTCTCATGGGGAACTACAGCCAGTGTCAGTGCAGTCGCATCAATGATTTTGTGATGTTTGGGGATTAGCAACTTTGTGTGTGCTTGACTAAGAAGTGCACTACCCTGACTAAAATGCAATTCTCAGAAATAAAACTACTAAATGTTTACTTGCGAAATTTTCTGTAGTTACTTATAAGGCATGTCTATCCTATTTTGCATTATTTTCTATAAAATTATGTTTATGTTAATTTGTTTAAAAGTGGCGAAAACTGAAATAAAAAAGTAGGGGCTTGCGACTTTTTGCCAAGCCGTTAGCGCGTGTGTTACGTATGTCTTCTACAAATTACCAGTAAATCAACAGCATTATGACGTTAAATTTATGTTCAGTAGCAGAATGTTTCTTATTAATTTGAACAAAATTAATCATTCAACTGATCTCTCCCCTGTCGCCATCGGAAAGTCGCCGTCGAC
>Ga0126335_1002481_pt1 | contig 11068 bp, 4 predicted proteins | sample OlaspJWI45metaG_FD_108409 | JGI IMG/M metagenome (GOLD analysis project Ga0126335, IMG submission 108409) | Marine gutless worms symbiont microbial communities from Oahu, Hawaii - Olavius sp. 1 OAHU.JWI-45 metaG | ecosystem: Host-associated > Annelida > Digestive system > Unclassified | place... | reverse complement strand
TGCAGTGGCGTGGGAAAGACGACGCGATGCAGACAATAGTTGACCGTGTTACGTAATTACCTAAGAGGGAGGGAGGTGGTGGCGGTCAGATCAAAGGCGTCAGGTAGACAGATGGCAACACTAGAGGTATGGGGCGGGAGGGGTAATCAGACACCAACAGCGTCGCCGGAGGCCACGGCAATCGGCTGAAGCAGCGGGCGTCAACCGCCGGCAAAGAACAAAGACATCGCCTCTCGTTCGCAGACACTTCAATGCCCACATCTGTTCTAGCACAAATTTCGGGTCGAGAAACTTCTTGTTGAGAAATTTTTTTCTCGACCCCGAGAATTTTTTTCGAGACTCGTCTCATCGAGACTCATTAACATCCCTAATGGTATAGTATACAGTGACTATTTATGAGCAAACAGACAGACAGACAGAACACAAACTGAATTACTGCTGGTATATTAGATAGTGTGTTGTAGAATGACAACAGAAACAGTAGAACAGCCAAGACAGGAGAGCGGAGGCCATTCGGAAGAATTACTGAAAGCTGACACTGAACAGACGTCACGCACACAGCTTGACGACGGCAACTCGGCGACCGACTCAGATGCCGATGATTCCGCAGCGGAAGCTGACGACCAGGATGCTGCACTACAGCAGGCACACAGCGAGGTATGTTGATAACTGTGTGGCATATTGTACATGGGATAGGCCTATTTGTCAGTTAAAACTCTTAGGTCAATGAAGAAGCCAATAGTGATTAATCAAAGAGTTGGTCGGAACTCTGACACAATCTCTGTAAAGAAAGTTAACTGGTGCACTGTACATTTGTAACAGTAATAGTAGTAGACTGATGTTATGTCTCTCTCTACACATTGCAGGTCATTTCGGAGAGGATCCTGTAGGTACATTGTTTATACATTTGCATGTCTAGTAGAGGCTGAAGCAACCGTAAAAATAAATGCTAGAATTTTACTAAATTATCTCCTGGACAAATTTGCTCGAATGTTGTGTAGTGGGATTCGTTAGTGCAAATATTTACAATGTCTGTGTATGGTAGCCTGGAAGCAACTTGCCACATTGCCTGCTTCTAAGAAACATTTAAAAGCGATAGTTTTTGTGGAGGCTTACCGTTAGTTACTTTTTTATTTTCAGTCCATACACGTTTTATATTTTATTGTTCAGTGCCGCTGTCCATTTCACCGCAAGTGGCACTATAGAAATTTGTGATTGATTGATTGAACATCCGCGCATTTGTGGCCCATGCGAACTTGCGCTATATAAATGCCCTTAATAATAATAATAATAATAATAATAATAATTTGGTCTACTAAGTCAGTTGATGCCGGTGATGATGACAGGTGGCCCAGGCAGCTGGTCTGCCCGACGAGCTTGTCAGTAAAGCAAAGCAGAGTCGAAGCGAGAAGAAAGCACGTAAAGCTATGTCAAAACTTGGTGCGTTTTGCACACCTTTTTCAGACTGGCTATTCTGTTCTGTGAAGTTTCTTTACAAAGTAAATGGTAATCTTATTTTGCAGTAAATGTTTTGGTAAATTATCTTTGTGATGATTGCACGGTACTGCTAACCCACTGAAACGTGGTTTGTTTTCTGGAAACAGTGCAAAGCCCGACAATTAGCAGTGTGTCCACATAGTGTTATGAAGTCAGTATTAAGCTAAGTTTTATAGGAGTGGTGCATTAAAGAGTTTGAGTGATATGACCAGGTTTAAAGCAGATTCCCGGCGTGTCTCGGGTCACCGTTCGCAAATCCAAGAATATTCTGTTTGTCATCAGCCGGCCAGATGTCTACAAAAGTCCTGCATCAGACACTTATATCGTCTTCGGAGAAGCAAAGGTCGGGTCACTGTGACATTCCTGTAATTGATAATAGTTCTTGCTTATGGTAATATTGGAGATGAACGAGAACTTGTTTCAAGCATGCATACGAACAAACCAAAACAAGTGGCTATCGTGATAGTCGCATTGAAGTGGCACCCTCTAGCGAATTAATAAGAACAATCGGCCGCTTGACAGACAGATTGACAGATGTTCACACAATTGGGTTGTCGATTGCAATAGCCTGCATCTCATGCATTTGGTGTGGCATAATACTATGGAATAGTGATGGTAAAGCTGGATTTCCTTCATAACTAGCTTCATATTTTGTCAAAACTGTTTTACCTGTTGTCGAAAATGTTACTATTACTAAACTGTACTGCTATCAATGTCGTACAAGCAAAACAGCGGCTTGCAGGTGTTTTAGCAGTAAACTGCAGCTGTCACTTTTTCTTTAATCTGCTTTATGGTCAAGACTAATACAGGTTTTAAGAAATAATACCAGTATTAATTGTTGTTAAATGCCGTAATGTAAGGAAATGTCTTCTTTATTCACTATACAACCTGGTTATGGAAGCAAAGACAGCTGGCGTACACAAATAGACTGATATAATGCAAGAGTGCAAGTTAGCCAGTTTACTTACTTTATTATACAGCTGCCGGTGCCTTCAGTGCTTTGATGCTGTTGGTTGGGTGGCAGGAAGGGCATCCGGGCTGTAAAAAACCTTGGAGTGGTTGTGGGGGTGGGGGCGCCGTTAGTCTGGTTGGGGTGGCACCCACCCAGACTGTTGGTGCCTCTGCCTCCGTTATCCTCCCCTGCTCCAGAGGAGTTGTTTCTTCTGGTACCGGCCTACCCGGGTGGTCCCGGACCAAAGGCCGTTAAACGGGACTACTATACCGCTGCCTTCAACGTTTCTGAATTGGTATGCATTATTGAAACTGCCTTTTAATGTCAGCTGCTTATGTGGGCTACAGTCTACAGTAGGAGAGGGCAAGAACTTAGAAGTTCCTCCTTTGATAATTAAAACTTTTAACATGAAGCCTTGAACTAGCTGGTACAATATGTTACGTCATGTGTATGCTGCGTTTACTTATGTGAAGACCTTACGTTGTAGTTGTCGTCGCCATTATTTTTTGTTTACTTTTCAACATTTACAAACGTTATGTATCAAAATCATCAATAAAAATGAATATTGCAGTCAAAAATTTTCAATGACCAGTTGTTCATTTCCAAAACCGGCTCCAGCTTCTACAAACAGTTAACCCTGAGCGGATGTTAAGTTGATTTATCAGATAGTCATGCATGCAAATACTAAAGTAGCTGGACATTGGTCATGAACATAGATAGAAGCTAGTCATTTAAAAAATAATAAAGATCACTTATTTATGATATAGGTATGCTAGTGAGATGTTGCCATTTTGTAACAGTGTAAAGTATTAAACAAAATTGTATTATGGGTGAAAATTGCAATTTGCATCTGGTAAATTGTGCTTTTTTGGTGAAATATGTCTTGCTACAGACTTTACGTTGGCGGCTTGTGTAATGGTTTTCAGCATTGGTTTTATCAACGAGGTTATCAACATTGGTCCCGGCATAGGTGGCCGTCTTTGCACAGGTAAACCATCTGCTGTAACCAGCCAACTGGGTCGACTCGGCCTTCCATCTGTCCGGGGTTGCTAAAATGAGGACCAGCTTTGGCTTGGAAGGCAAAGGCACGGTTCATATCGTTTGTGGATAAACACATGGGCGTTGGATTCCTTACAGTGCATGCCATATCTCAGTGCTTCTGTGATGAGGTTGCCTTTGATGAAGTGCTGTATCAGGTATCTGTTACTTTGCCGTTTAACCTTTTAGGATGTTTCGTGCTGCCTGAGGTTAGCAATGTTTGTCGACGTCTACATTTCGTTTTCCTGTGTGTGAAATAGATAGAAGACTTGAGTCAGCAGGCGCAGATGGCCGCCGCTGAGAAGTTCAAATCGCCAGATGTATCGGGGGTCATCGGCAACGCACCTACGACTGTTACTAACCCTATACCCGAAGAGTCGGATGAAGAGGTGTGTATTTGGATGAGGTTGTGGGCTACACTGGCACATGATCCATCTCTGTACGGCAGTCAACTAATTTTACGTTGGTTTAATGCATCATCCAGCAGTTTAGACACAGTAACTATCTGTATCAATAACAGTCTATAATATTTACCTACAAACTTCAAAACCCTAGAAAGTAACTGGCCCTGTGAATTACATGAGGTGGTCATGGAAACTACTGCAGTGCTCTACATAAGTTATTAAACAGTTTGTGCTTTCCACTAACCAGTGAGTGCGACGACAAAAAAGTTCTCGCTCTTTTCAGTGTGGTGATAGGCTTCTTGCCTCCCATTGCTTACTGTACTATTTTTGTCGTAATGTCCAGTGGGGTCGTTGATTTACATGTATTTGCATATGTATTCGTACCAGTCACTGATTGTACCTGTGTACACATAAGCTGCATGCCACAGCTGTGTTGCCATGGCCTGCTGTGCCGCTGATGACACCTTGACTTGTGGCTTCTCCCCAGTTTCAAAATTTCACTCGCACCTTATGTCTGAAAGTAGTCGTTTTTTCCGCGAAACTTAAGTGCTTTCAGGTTACAAAGAAGTCGTAAAATAGTTTTTCTCGTGCAAAGTCGTGAAATGAGTAGTGGAGTGGGAAATGTGAAGCATGCTGTATGTGGGTATGTTTGACATAGGTTGACGAGAGTGGCATTGAAGCAAAGGACATAGAGCTAGTAATGTCACAGGCTAGTGTGTCCCGCGCCAAGGCCGTCCGTGCTTTGAAGAACAACCAGAACGACATCGTCAATGCCATTATGGTTTGTATTGATAGTCGAGTCCATACTCAGCAGCAGGCATATGTAGTAATCTTACGTGTCATCTTCTTTCTTCAGTTGATATAACCCATTAGGAAACCTAAACTCCGGGCACTCGCCCGGAGAGCAGAGCTCATTGGAAGCGGCTGTTCCAACATCCTCCCGCCACCATTTTTAACTATCACTTCGCCCAAACCACACTTTTATTTCAGATTTCTAACACTAAAAAAGAACTTGACTAGTATTATAATTTTTAATTCTTCTTTTTTAGTGTTAGAAATCTGAAAGAAAAGTGTGGTTTGAGAGAAGTGATAGTTAAGAATGGCGGCGGCAGGATGTTGGAACAAAAGTCGTCAAATACCGATGACGAACACGTGTCCAAATTTCAGCTTCAGGGGCCTTCGCAAAAAAATTTGGTTACGTTTTTTGTGACGGATTTTGTGAATACTTCCATCACACTTATAAATTGCACACTAGTCAATGGCAACCCAGTACGCGCACGGGCGAGTTTACTATGGCTGCAGCCAGCCTGGCCTCCGGCCCGACCCAGGCTGCGCCCGGAATTAGGGACGTACCGGATATCCGGCCATTTTTCACCACCTGGCTTCGGCTCCTGACAGTCAAAACGGTCGGATAATAAAACCAAATAATTTTAATTACTTATTTGCTGTGAACAGTAGAGGCAGTTGACTTTTTGCTGCACCCTGTATTCGAATCAGGACATCACAAGCTCAAACATATGAAACTTGTGTCCCATGCAGCAGTCTGGGCATCCAAGTCAAACTAGTACTGTCCTCAATCTAATGAGTGCTCACTCAGATGTGTAGTCGAGCGAGTCGACTCAACTCAGTTGTCCATGTGTCTAACGCTCATTACGTGACTATTCGGGAATTATCCGGTTCCGGATGGATAGTGAATACCCCTGTCCGGTACATCCCTAGTTGATGCTGTCGTCGTATGCTGGCATTGTGTTAAATGATGGTAGCCAGAGTCAGGTAGATAGTCCACAGACTCTTTGTTTTCTGTGAGCTGACTTGCATTCAGATACTCGTAAGAAAACATCCGAAATGCACCAGATTGGTGGGGTTGGGTGCAATTGCCCATTGTTCCTTGGGAATGTCACACTATGGTCTTATATTGTAAGCTGGTGTCTGGTCCAAAGAAAGAGAAATCGCAGCTTCCTGTGATCCAGTTTGTGACCTAATTTTTCCTACAGTTGCTGTTATTTGGATATGCGAAAGGTTTTTGGCTCAGTTGATATTAAACGTTTGTTTCAATTATGTGAACATTGCAGGAGCTGACAATGTAGCCCAGATCATTCTTTGGTCATTTTCTGGAGTTAGTCATTCCACTTGACGCTGGTGTCGTGCTGAAATGGGTACACGGACGTGCAAAACATTCAGCTGTCGTTCAATGTCGTCAAGCATGGATCTGTTAATTTTAACTGTTCACGTCATTAACGAGTCTTTGTTGTCTAAATATTGTTGTTTAGACAGTCTCTGCTCGATTGCAGTATTGTCTTCTACAGACAGAATGAAATGGAGTCGTGTTGTATATGGTTTATTTGACTTAAGCACCATAATGGCACTTGGGTAGGTCAGTTGCCTCTCAGTTCTCAGTAGTATAGTGTATAAATTTTTAGTTTTTATGTCTGGAGAATAACACAGAACAGAACTGTTTTGTGCAATTGTCTAAACGCGTAAGCATACTCGCATGAACAGTTCACACGTTAACTAGTTTTTGCTGTTCTGTGTGCGTTGCTTTGTGATTCAGTGTCAGTACAGTTTGTTACCAGGAAAGTCGTCACAAAAAGATCTCTTGTCCGGTGAATCATAGAACTACCGTGCTTAAACTGTTGCTATGTTATACACCGTGTCTGGAAAAAATGAAACCGATAGTGTTTCAGTCATAACTTACTGAGAAACACAAATATATAGTTGTAATTTTTGCAGGGAATGTCGTTAAGGTAATGTGAAACCAAACTAACACAATGTCTGCCTGCATTACCTGGTCTCACGACTTGCACACATAAGTGAGAAATTGTGAGAACATGGGCGGATTTTCAGTGTCTTCGTTTTCACGTCTTTGGTCATGGTGTCGAGGCTTTTGCAGCTGAAACCATACACGAATCAAACTCAACGTGAATTCGATTCACCCTATCGAATCGATTATTCCCAGCTTTAGAGTGGAGACGGCATTTTGGTGGCGTCAAACTAGTGAGTGGGATGTTAAGCCTCTACTCACTCACTGTGCAACTTGTGTCGGTGGAGATTAACATAATAGTGAAAATATTTCATTACTATTTCTTAGCAAATATTTGGTAATAATTTGTAGCCAGTTAATACATGGACACCTGTCAAACTGGGGTTATTAACATCTATTCTTCTATCACAGTGTACCAAAAATGTGGATCACAAACTTGTGGCAGAAACTGTTGAAAACTGGACACGTATTCCATTTTTTAAAAATCGCATGAACGCCTAGAACTGTTGAAACCGTCTGAAAACCAGAGCAGATTTCGTGAAGGGTAACTCACTTTTCTTAAGAAGTGGTGAACATTTCACCAGAGTGAGTTGCAAAACATGATAGCTGCAACCTGAGGAAGCACAGCGAACATTCGTCATCTCAAGAAGTACAGTACACATTAGTGCCAATACAAAATAAGCATAACTGAGTCATGCATACTGCACCGTCTTTGGTGTAAACTTGCTGGCATGAATACCGTAAAAATTTGATTACAATACACATGCTTATTTAATATGCACCCGTTCTACACATCACTAGGCACATTCAAGCGATAGCTTGATGAACATTGTCTGGTGCTGTTGCGGCGTTTTGAAAGTCTGGCGCTGTAATGTTAGACTCTGGAGTCTGGCCTTACTCGAGGACGTTTTTACTCGGTCCATTTTGGTGTTACGCAGATCTGTTAGGGTGAGCCGGTACATGTTTGTTTATGGAAAAATAGAATGTGTAATAAGAGGCATATATTTGGTACGGTAATGTGTGGTGAAAATAATCATTTATATATGGCTGAATGTATATTATACATCAAGACTAGTTTGGATTATTATGATTTTAAAATCATTTTTAGTTCACGTGTATAATATGCACCCTGGCTAGTGGGCCTCTACTTTTGGTACAAATTGTGTGTATTATAATCAAATTTTTATGGCGATGCAAATACAGTAATACTATGCATGTGCGTAACAACTGAAATGAACTCGCTACAAAAATGTGTCACAAATTGCAAGTTGATCTTTACTGCACTTTTAGTACAGAAGAGATAATGCCCATCGATAGGCGCAAACAATTGTGTGTATGCAGTAAATATATTGGTGAGAAATGAGAATGTCATTGGACAGCTTACTCTGTGTATTTTACGAAGTCTGAAATCGTATACAATGAACAGGATTCGACTGGTGCAAAACCGAACACCAAATGGAATCAGTTATAATGCAAAGAAACCTAAACAACAAATTACTAATGTTCTAACATGATACCTAGCTACTAGCATAGTACAAATCTCAATAGCATTCGCTACCACTAAGCAAGATACTGCAAAATTAACAATGTTCCTAAATCTTTGCACTACAATCATAACTGTATCTGCAACACAAGTAAACAGTGGCATGAGAGAGTGATGGAGGCTTAACATCCCATTCGACTCTGGGAGAAGAGGCAAGTTTTACGCCTACAGCAAAAGTGAGTTAGAAGAGGCTTATCGTCCCACTCGACACTTTATAGATCATTTCGGGGACGATTTTTACAGGCCAGATGACCCAACCAACAGTGTCAAAGCACTGAAGGAAGCCACTTGACCACTAAAATAGGCTTCAATCCCACCAGAACCACTCCACCGTGTTCCAATATCAACTGTAGGTAACCGCCTCTAGGCTAATCACAGTGTAAGGGTCCCAGTGAGACAAAGACCCAATCTGCTGGACCTGTAAGCTGCCCAGAACATCACGCAACAGGAATATCGCATTGTACTATAGTAACTAGAGCAACTGTGTTAATGTTCCCTCTATACTTCAGTCCATCATCACTAATCAGATGAGGGCATGCACGGAGAACACAGTGGCACACAAACCACGAACAATTACAATTAATACAACAAATACGTCATACTTCAATACTAGTTAGCCTATCACTTACCATTGAAAATGTCAATCTTTCACCAGTAATAACATACCAATACACCCGTTTAAAATAGCTTTCACTGCAATTCTGTTTAATGGCAAATTAAACAAAACGCCACAGTGTACATCTGGACTATGCAAATCAACAACTAACCATGCGACATCCTTTACAAAATTCTAACAAATAAGACAGATCGATGCTTTTCTTCACATCCTTGACAAACATAATATGACTTGACATATCACAGATCACAGTCTATACCAATAAGCTCCATGTTCCCGGAGCACCGTTAGCAGCACCTAATTGTTATATCACAGAATGCAACACTTTGACAAAAGCAAGCTAACCGCTGAGATCAAAAATTAACAAAAGCATATAAACACACAGTAAACTGCTCTAAATGCAAAAACACCTGACACAGAAAAAATGGCACAACTGACTTAGCACTTAATCATGCTGTATCCAGGGACAATTGTCATTCACAAATGCAAACTGTTGTGGGTACGACATGCGTGCATGTTTCGACGGTGGTTCTGAATCGCTCCTGTCTCTGCGACCTGAACTACTCGACGTCACATGTCCATTGCAATCCACTGGTGAACTGACATTTCGCAAACAAAGTCTTCCAGAGTCATCTCCGTTAATGCAAATGACTGGAGCATCATTAGAAAACTGCTCCGGCAAGCCGTTTTCATTACAGACAACATTCTGCATCTTCTCCAAAGCTGAAACACTGCAGGTTTGCATTTCTGGACTGAAAGATGTGTTTGTAACGACTTCCGAGCCAACTTTCAGCTTTATACGCAGCTTTGCGTCAGATCTGTTTGAGTTTGAAACAGAGCCGCCACATTCCATTGAAGATTCTGCCGACATGTGGTTGTGTTCAGAAATGTAATTCTGTTTCTGGTTCACAACCACGTTTGAGCTGGAATACTCATCCACAGTGGTGACAGAGGGCTTTGTTTGATGGTGCCAGTAGTCATCCAAATTCACTTTGCGGGCTGATGTAGATGGACCGTTGCTGGTCTTGGACAACTGCTCCGATTTCACTTGCGTACTTGAAACTGACAAATCCTCATCGTTACATCTATTTCTTGATGAAGAATCAGCCACAGGTGAAGCCAACTCTGAAGCAGTCTGGTACTTGGTGCTCAAAGATGGAGCAGATTTCAAGTACTGTGAACAACCCGTTGCGTGATCTGTACTGTTGGTAGCATCTGCGTGATTCTCCGCCTCATTTGTCTGCTTCTGCCAACATGCTGGAAATGACTTGGCAATTTCCTCTGCAGCTTTCTGCAGTCAACACAACATGTATCTTTGCTGTACCATCAACAAGATGACATTTACTTAGATAATGAAGTAAATGTACATCTAAATATCACAGCAACTGGCTGTCCAAAATTCAAAAAGGCTAAGCTTCAAGTGCAGTTTGCTGACCCACATATAATCCATCCCAGTCCTACCTCATCAATGCCCACCTAATGACTCCCAGCACCTGTAATACAGACACTGTTCACATCATGCACCAATATCATTCAGTTATATTTTCGTTTGGAAGAGAACTTCTGTTCTTTACAGTATGAATTCTACTGGCGAAAATAATTCAGCTCTATTCTCACTATTCACTTAACAAGTGTTTGTGTTTCAATTTGTCTGCACCAACATCAATAATTTAAATTCTTATGCATATTCTCCTTCACAGAAATGCCAGAATTGGGGCAAATACAATATAGCCACGGACCCGAAGAACAAGCCATCTGTTCGCCAGACTTCTGGGACATCTGTCAAGAACAGCTTGAAACTCATCAACCAGTTCTGTACAGACATGAAACAAGTCCTTCAACAGTCACAGGAGAACAATGCAATCCTCGGTTTTTGTGACCAGAATTTTGAATTGCTGTAATTTATTAACACTAAATATGGCAACGCTGAAGAGTTAACTGCACTCACCATACATTCCAGACTTTTCAGGCCAACGAAGAAAATGAATGCTGTGTTATCTTCATCAAAATTTCTGTAAATGTTGTGCTTGAAATTCCGTACAAAATGTATGTTTAGGATCTGTCATATTCAGACAATAATGGTAAAATGATGCCATTCTGTAACTATGCTACTTCTGCCTCACTCTGTGAATATGCATGATACTCTAATGGACTTTGCCTTCAGTGCTTTGACACTGTTGGTTGGGCGGCAGGAAGGGCATCCGGCCTGTAAAAAACCTTGGGGGGTTGTGGGGTGGGGGCGCCGTTAGTCCGGTTG
>Ga0126335_1002480_pt1 | contig 11070 bp, 9 predicted proteins | sample OlaspJWI45metaG_FD_108409 | JGI IMG/M metagenome (GOLD analysis project Ga0126335, IMG submission 108409) | Marine gutless worms symbiont microbial communities from Oahu, Hawaii - Olavius sp. 1 OAHU.JWI-45 metaG | ecosystem: Host-associated > Annelida > Digestive system > Unclassified | place... | reverse complement strand
TTCAGCCCATTAAAGTTTTCAACATTTAGGAAAACGTCTTTAAAGCAATTCTGGCATGTACATCGGCAACAGCAGCTGGTATGAGTATGTGGATATCCATTGATCTATTTGTCACAGCTGCACATGCACCGTCTTATGCATTGCCATCCACCTTTCCTGCAACCACATCTGGTGCCACATCCTCTTGCACCCTTGCATGCACATTTGACTAGTTGGCTGCAAGCTTCAGATGCTATTGGCAGTGTCGTCAAAAAGAGGGAGCCAAGCCTTGCTGTCCTTGTCCAGAGTCCAGCCCCATCCCTCTGGAGATGGTGCTTGCTGCTGGGGTTGGTCAGCAGTGGTCCAAATGCTTGCCTGGTAGACAGCACGGTTGGAATGCTGTAATAATGCTCCCTGTGTGGGAGGAAGGGCTTCCATCATCATCTTGTCTCTGTGGCAAAACATAGTCTAGTCCTAATGTCGACTCTTAACTGCAAACCTAAACTCTGTGAACGAGTTCACTTAGTGCCGAGTTGAATGGCGTAGGATGAACCCTGGTTACCTGCTAAAAGCTGGTTGCTCGGACATATAAGTCAGCCAAGATTTTACCGCACAGGGACAAATAGCCCACTTTGGTTTATTGACATTCAGCAGGTAGCGTCACCAGCCAGCTGAGCTTCACATACCACGGCTTGTCTAATTCAGCATATCAAGGGAAAGGGTGACGGTTTCCTGTCTCCCAGTGATCAGTGTCAGTGATTCAGTATCAGAACATTTATTTCATACATGTGTGTCAGTAACTGAGCACATTAAGTGGCTCCGTAGTGTAGTGGTTAGCGTTGTGGCTCGTGGCGCAAGAGGGTAGCAGCTGTAGTGACCTATTTGCTTACGCCCACTTTCCCAGTGAGGCGCGACGGTTTGAATAGATAACGACTGCGATTTTCGTTATGTAACGGTCCTAGGCAGACTGTTTATACTCACTGTTGTGGAACTTGTGGTGCCTGCCTAGGCCAACCCACTAACCCAGCCTTCGATCTCTCCCGGGTTGGCAAATGAGAATGTTTAGCTTGGGCTTAAAAGCAGGTATGGTTCATTCCATTTGTGGATAAACGTGGGTGACAGGTAAAACTGTGTGATCACTTGACAATGCGTGCGATACCTGAGCGTTTCCGTGATGAGGTTGCCTCATAAAGAGGCGCTATATCAAATGTCGTCTACGTTTACCTGTATTAGTTGTGTTGTGCATTTTGCACAGGTGAGTGATAATGTGGATGAAGTTGTGAGCATGATACTGCAGCTGGAACGGATGCGTCAGCAGAGACTGGCCAAGCGTGTTCCACCTGGCGACTACCTCTGTCACCTGTGCTTTCAGAAAGGCCACTTCATCAAAGACTGTCCTCAGGTGTTGCAGTTCATTTTTAAGCTGCATCAAATGCAGGAGATTCGGGTTGTGGACAGTTGCGATCAGTGATCCCCGCGGCCCGCGTTTGTCTGTCTGCCACACAGGTGGTTTGTGCAAAAACGGCTGAACGGATCGACGTCCTTTTGGGGGTTGAAACTACTGGGCCCCAAGAAACACTGTATTGGAGGGGTGACCATCCCTCCATGGCGAGGTAAGGGGTTTGATGCGGCCTTTGCCAAACTTCTTTGGCCACTTGTTTGATATAGCATATCTTAGCTGCTTGAACGATTGTGGTTCTTCTGGGGGCCTAGACGAGCAAAGCCAGTGCAAGAAGTGCCACTGCACGAACTTGGTGCTTCAGTGGTTAGTGTCGTGGCTTGCGGCTCGAGAGGTCGTGAGTTAGATGCTCTCCTGTGCTCTAGTTGCCCTGTGAGGCGTGGTGGCTTGAGCAACTAACAACTATAATAGCCATCACGGAGCGGTCTTGGGCAGACTGTTTATTCACCATGGTGCCTAGGCCTACTCAGCCTTCCGTCCCGCCGTGATCGGTGAATGAGGACCAGCTTTGGCCGGGAAGGCACAGACAGGTATGGTTCATTCCATTCGTGGATGAAGGCGTGGGTGTGCACTGTGCAGGTATAGCGGTGAAATCCATCGACGATGCGTGCTTTTCCTGAGTGCTTCTGCAGTGAGATTCTTTCACTAAGGGGCACTATATCAAGGGTATTTTACCTTTACCTTTTACCTTTACAAACAAATGTTTGCGAATCAGGCTCATACTTTACAAACTTAATCTGATGCTTGCTGCCCATCCAGGTCATCTTTGCAGTCAACCTGTACAGGCTGCAGAGCTTCACAAGTGATAGTAGGGACAGTGTGCTTTTCCATGTCACACCCACTATGAGGACTTGGCAGATGACTGACTTGAAACTCCCGCATTTGACTGCTTCTTTCACTGTACACCATGAAGGTAAAGGTAAAGGTAAGAGTATAGCAGTTTGTGAAACTTCACCACACCGCTACGGGAAATCACTTACCAATGGGATCACACAGTGTTACCTGCCACCCGGCAGAGGTGACTTTCCCGCCTTTACCCCAGCCGAAGCTGGTACTCGATTTAGCGACCCGAAGGGATGCAAGGCTGAGTTGACCTAGGCACAGTGGGTGTGAACAGTTTGCCTAGGACTGCTACTCGACAGCGTCGCGACTGCGATTCGAACCCGTGCTCTTCCGAGCCTGAGTCCGGCACGCTAACCACTCGGCCAACGAGCCACCCGGTGTAGTGTGTAGTTGTAGTTCTTTCAGTAATGTACTGAGTGTAACGGGTGTGGTGGTAGTAAACATAGTGAACGATGCTTGCTGGATAAAAAGACTTGGCTGTCTTTAGTAGACCGGTCAGTTTCTATCAGTATTTGTCACAACCATGTAGTAGTGTGTTGATGTGTTCAGTTAGTCTGTGTGTCGTATCGGTCACTGCCACTCACTGTGTGTGTCGTCTTCGAGCTTACTTTTGACTGCCTTGACCGAAACAGCTAATTGCGTGGTGTGTCATTCTGTTACACGCCTGCGCTGTGCAAAAACAACTGAGCGTATTGAGGTCATGTTTGGGATGGAGACTGTTGGGGACCCAAGGCACGTTGTATTAGATGGGGGTCCCTCCTGATCCCCCTATAGCGAGGGGGTATTTATGTGGCCTTCGCCAAGAAAACTTTTGTTACTTACTTGTTTAAGTAGTGTCTGCGTATCTGCCTCTCTGCAATCAGACCTATTTTCATTATGAAAACGAAAGTAAAAACGAAAATGATTCTTTTTCGATTTATAAAAACTAAAACTAAGACGATTAGTTTTCAAAAAATGAAAACGAAATAAAAATAAAAATGATTTCATCAAATACGAATAAAAACTAATACGAAAATGAATACAGGAACTAAAAAGGTCAGTATTTAACGTTGTTTATGATTAGTCAAAACCCTGAAACAAAATTTAATTCATTCACACGTGTTTACAATTGCTGCATTAAGAGGAAACAAAGTATATCAATCAAACAGGTTATCAAACATAGTCAATAAGCGAGCGAATAATAAAATGCCATTTGTTAAATTCATATTTGATATTAGGAAGTACAAAGTCCTGCCCTCGTCGTTGGAGCTGCATGACACTGGGTGTAAAGAAAGAAAACTATGTAATATAAAAATAAAAATGATTCCACAAAAAACTAATAAAAATAAAAACTAAAATGAATTTAAAAACTAAAATAGGTCTGTCTGCAATAGCTCAAAGTATCAGTTGGAAATTGATGGAACTTGATAGGAATATGTCTCATACGGTACCACACGTGTCCCAGTGCACATGCCCACATGAAGTATCTGCAGACTGCAAGTATCTTAACTTTTGACTGCCTTGACCTAGAAACTTTGCTGTTGGTATGCAGGTACCTCTAATCATATCTAGAACAGGTTTGAGCATGAAGAGTCACAGCAGCAGAAAAGCATGCAAGTGGTCTGTCTTTAGTAGTAAGCCAGTGTTTTTTGGCATCTGCCACCCATAAAAGGCGAAAGATGCAATATGTAACCCGGTTGTGATGTCTCTCCTTATGTCTGTCTGAAATCGGAATGCGTGTGCAAAGAGCCTATAGGCCGCGCGGGCTAACTGCAGTGGCGGCCAGCTGCAGCGGTGCAGCAACGCTCCCTGACGTCAAAAGCTATCATTAGCTCGGGCCACGTGGACGCAAACCTTTGCGACAGCTGGCATCTAGTTTGGTAGTTCTAGATCATGGACTAGGTTTTTTTTACAAGCACATCATTTTGGTCCAGTTTTTAGCTTATTAATGTGATTCTTGTGAAGGCAAGACCACGCGAAGAAGGTCTGACACCGTATCAGGGAACAAAGCGCTGCTTTGGTGAATTCAAGTGTCCCAAGTGTAAGAGAAAGTGGAAGTCTGGCAACAGCTGGGCAAACGTCGGCCAGGACTGCATCAAGTGCAAGATCATGGTCTATCCTGAGAAACAGGTAAGCAACATTGTTGTATTTTATAGGCTGAAATTCATTTATTTATGAGGTCGTGAGTTGTACAGGGTGGCCCCAAAAAACTGTATATTTCCATTTGCTTGATGTTAAATTGATATAGCTTTGTGAAATCTCAACCAAATTTTATAATTTTTGACTGAGAGGAGGACATATTGAACTTTGCTTGTAAACTGATCAGTACAATTTTGTGTGATTGACACAATTTAGTTGTTTGCCAACATAATTCATGAGCAAATTTCATCTTGAGACGGCACAGAAAATGGACAATATTATTTCTACAAGGTAATATAATGGTACATGAGGCCCTGGACACTCTTGAGACCCAAGTCTAAGACCACTTCAGTGTGGCATTGTTTTGTTGGGAATCTATTCAGGTGTAAGTCTGCCAAAAATTACAAAATTTTGTTGAGATTTTACAAAGCTATATCAATTCAACATCAAGCATGAAAACATGCAGTTTTTTGCCTATGTTCGAAATTGTGTACGAAATAGTAATCTGATAATGTATGGAACTTGAATCAACTGAAACCTGTGGCTGCCGCATATTTTTACAGACTTGTGCTGAACCAGTGCTATGATTAACAGTGGTTGTGTAATGCTGGCATCTATTAGATATTATTGTCATGGCTCCTCTGCAACTGTTTACCGCTGATGACTCATCAGTTGACAAGTATTGACAAGAAAAATTGTACAGTGAATTTCTGCTAGCTCAGGAAGGCCCTGCGGCCTTGGTACATGAGGCCCTGGACACACTCTTGAGACCAAGTCTAAGACCACTTCAGTGTGACAGCCATGGCAATTGAGGCCTTATCCAAGGTCAAAAAATGGCTTCAAGGCCAACGCCTGACATGTTCGCCTGGAGTTCACGTTATTGTTTTGGAAGTGGAACATAAATTCTGTAGGCTTTTTGAGCCACCCAGTATTTTTAGTCATGGAAGTTGGACCTGGTACAGCTTCGTGGGTCTAATTCTTGATGTCTGAGATTGGTGTTTGATTTCTGCAATGTATATTCAGTGTGATGCTGAAACTAAATGACATTTTTTATGTTGCAACTTGCTGTGACACAGCGACCGCTGCAGAAGAAGCAGGATGAAGAGCCGGTGACCAGTCATCCACAGCATTTGTGTGAGAAGTGTAAGGCACGGGGCTGCTACTGTCGTCGCAACTGAACTGAACACCATCACATCCATACTACAGTAAATGCTGCCATTGTGACTACGTGTATATTATAGCGTGCCACAAAGGCAGTTGGGCGAGATAATCTGGAGCCTGTTTTGTATAACTGTGCTGAGAAGCTTCTTAGCTCTCACTTTGTTTGGTATATACAGGGTATTGTCACAGACTCACAGTGCCTTTATGTCGTGTTCCAAGCTGATGTGAAATGGTCAACATGCTAATTTTTAAATATGTCTTATAGTCATGCTACAGAATCATTCTTGTATGGCAGTCCAAGAGAGGGATTAAGTTTGGAATACGTTTGTTAGCAAAATCAAAAATATGTCAGTTATTAAGAGTTGACAGACTTGCGTGTGTTATACAGGGTTGGCCAAAAGTGTGAAACATTTGAATGTGATGATGCAGAATGGGCTTTATATTAATTTTAAAGATGTGGTTCTGATTGTATTACATGACTGTAGCATTGAAGTCTGACTAGACTTATACAATTTTTAGTTGGTTTAAGATCTATGATACATGTACTTAATTTAGATGTGAACTTTTTGATAAATCATTTGCAACATTTTGTTGATGAAGTACTACAGTGATAAAGTTGTGCCACAATGACTTTGTGCTGCTTTTAATACCGCTGGTTCTAAGAAGTTTAAAATTGGTTACTTATTCTGCTTATTGGCATTTGATGGTGCAATTTCTAAAAGTATTACTGATTTTATGTTCTGGTTGAAGCGCATATGCAAATTTGCAGTTTACATTGTACTTTTTAAAACTGATTTCTGCTTTGTGAAATTAACCGAGTTGGATAGTTGCAAGTTCATACTTGATCTGTGGTGTGTCTTTGTATGTGTCACATTTCCACAGGAGAATATTCAACTATCAAAGCTGCAGCAGCAAGTTTTCTTGTTGCAGTGCTGTAATGTGTATAATTTTGTGATCAGTTGCACAGAGTGCGGAGCAGTTGCAGTCTATATGGTGGTTCAGTTTTATCTTTTACATGAAATGTCTTGCAAGGCAAGGCAATTTTTAAGAGTTCTGAAACAGTTTTTACTGACTGGAGCACATTGTGTGCAGACTGCACTGATGGCTTAATTGTAACTTTGTATTGCACTCGTTAGCAGACTTCAACTTGCTATTGTCAGTATATTGTTAGCTGATCGGGGCTTGATTTTCAAACAAGCAAACATAATGGCCATTTCCCAACCCTTTTTGATTCCTTCATGCCTCCTTGCTGCTGCATGATTATCGTGGCCACATAACAGTTTTTGCTGCTTTTCATTTTGTTTCAATTTGTAATTTTCATTCTAGTGCTTTGTTAAGTTTAAATAGCAGTGTAGCTGGATCTCAATCTACCCCATTTGCATTTGTTGAGGCACTTTAAGGGTGAGGTAACTTGGAAATTTCTGCCCAGCATTAAACCATGGTGACAAATCGAGCTCTGACTAGTGATTGAGTGACTTAAAAATAGACGAAATATTGCAATAGTAATTTAACGTGCATGCAGTTGACAGTAATTACAGTATGATGAGAATGAGTACACTGCAGGCAGATAGTGAAAACGTGCGTTGGCACAGCATTTGCTATGACAATGTGGCTGTCCGTGTATCTCGTCACGATGTACTTGTGCCCACCCAAATGACACGAGTCGATATTGCAACCTTTGCCAGATTGTAGCCCAGCCATTCTAGTTTTCCGATAACAAATATTGACGTCGTCAAATGGGAGAGTGGCAGATAAGTCAGAAAAAGCGAATCAGTTATTCATCATAGTGCAGCTCTTAACACTGCTTTGTAGCATTTTGTCAAGATCTCGACAAGAAGTCTGGTAGTTTGTCAGCGATGATGGTTTTTGTGTAAACAGTTCATTATTGTGAAGGAATTATTTGTATATATAGGTTATAGGTACTTTTATTTCTCGTTAGTGACAGATATTGACAAATGTGAAGGAGTGTGTAATTTGTGATACCCTGGTTAACAGACAGACGCACACAAGATGCCATTTGAACAGCTCCTGTACAGACTGCGATGCACAAACTATGATATTGCAGCATGTAACAATTATGAACATCGGTGAACACTGCTTGAAGTATCTACGTCACACTGTTGAAAGAAAACTGCTTGCTGCCATGACACAACTGTGCCGAAGACAACAGTCGCAAACTACAGACTACGAGAAACAGCTAATGCACTTACATTGGTCCAACATGTGGCACTGATGTCATGTTTGGCCTACTAGGACATATTTCTACATAAATTGTGCATTTCCCATATACAGTCATATGTATCTCAAGTAATTTAACCATATCGTGTTCAACATTATTGAATGTTAACTACGTTTTAGCAAAGCATGTTGCATTCATTTATAACATAAAAGCACATAATGTAGAAATATTTTCATATTCACTGTTGATAGTTACCCTGCATCTGAAAACATGACACCAGTAGCACTCTATGTATGTGTGCACTTAAACTGCTAGACGTAGTATCATCTAGATATATATCATCTAACAGGCAATAATCTGCAATACCGGAACTACGCACGAGGTTGTTAATATTTAGACGTGACAAATAGTGCAAGAAGAAACAAAACATTGCAGTTTTGGTTCATTGTGAAGTTGCACAAAAGTACACTGTACAGCCGTTTGTTGCTATTTCCGACTTCCAAAAGGGTCAAACTAAGGCACTGAGAATGACGATCACTGCAATTCAAGTCGCAGCAAACCGTGGCTGCAAGTCCAGAGGTGCCGACACATAGGCAGGTCGGATTCTAGGACAAACTCCCCTCCCATAAACTATCAATTTCAACCATCCTTCCATTTTACTCCGCACTGCAGGGCCCAGCAATAAGTCAATCACTCAATACCAATAGGGAAACAAGAATGATTACTGCAGATTTAACTGTACGCTGCTGCTACAGTGCATAAAATTTCTCTGTAAAATACAGCAGAATGCCATATCTATCCCGTTTGTTGGGTGGGCTATGTACTGGGCAAGTGCCCAGAGTCGGCACCTAGATAGTCTTGCCACTGGAAAAAAACACGTCCAATGCGCCGATGCAGGACCTGCATTACGCCAAGTATCACAACTCAAACAACAAAGAAATTAAATAGACTCTGTCATCATTATGTCACAGTAACAAACAGCGTGCACAAACATAACTTCAATATGAAACTGAAAACGAAACACAACTCAAGCTGTTGTCAGAATTGGAAAATTAATTAACGTAACTAAACAAATCTACAGCTGAAACAAAACAGTTTGCCACATTACGTTAATCTACAAGCGTAGTCATAAAATCTTCCTGGAGCAAAGACACTATCAGAGTATATGCTAACATTATGATAGTTTGAGGTACCCTTTCCTCTTTGCGATAAAAAATAATAAAAGCGTACAAGCATACTGCTTTGTTGGATCAATGGGAACAGCCAAGGCTTATAGGAAAATGCACTAAAATTTCTAATCATGCTTAGGACTTAAAGAATATACAAGTAAACAAAAATCACGCAACAGTTATGTTACATCTGGAAAACCAGCAAAGAAAACAATATGACAATTCAATTTGCTGGCATTTTTAACTACTGTATGCCAGCGGCAAAGTGGCATAACCAATGCTGCTGCCTACATAACATACAATGTAAATCATGGAAACTAGAATCTGGTTATCAAACGATCGAATTCTATTTTTGGCGATATCAAGGCTAATCCACTAAAAATACAAAAATGAAACGATGAAAAACTAGCACAACTAAGCTAAAACTTCTTTTACTAACCAGAGAACACGTCAAAATATGTGCATATTCAGCAGTTTAATTAAATTGTACACAAAACTGGACATTGTATCAAACGCCCCTGAAGCACAGTCAATAACTTACTCAAGTGATAGTCACTTGAAAGACAAGCACACGACGTCAAAACGGCAAGAAACATAGCAACAAAACTTTGTTACGTAACGCGTCTCCAACAAAAGCTGACTGTAAACTTACAGTAGTTAATAGAAAACTTTATTTGAAACATTACATGTCGTAAACATTTCTGTCAACTTCTACCGAGGAGAAACCAAGTGAATGACTGCAGCAGCAAGAATAGGAAACAGTCATGTATCATAACATCTACAGGCGTCAGAGGAGAAGCTGCTCACAAACGCAAAACAACCATCATTTTATGATCTGATGTTAATGCTTAGCACAAATAGTAATCCCTCAGAGCCTTGAACCGTTTCCAACCTGCAAAATGAATCAGGAGAGTGCTATAAAGCTACTTTATCTGAGATCCTGAGAGAAGTTTTCCAACAAGAGTGGAAGGTATCTCTGCCCCCAAATCAAAGAATTTCAGGGAGATCTCCCTTCCATCTCCTTGGCTCTTACATCTGTGACATCATATGAAGTATGTCACAAAATATTTTGCTGTTAGTACAAAGCAACATCACAAAAACAGCAGTCAACGACTAATGTACAACGTAGTTGGAAACTGTACATGTGTCGACAGTCTGTGTGTCTGCTAGACGTTTGTGCTTCTCAGAGTGGCTAGGTTGATAGCATCCAGCTTGTTGCTAGGTGTTGAAGGCTGGTCCTCGTCCACATCGGCATTGACATAGTTTGCGGCTGCACGCCATGTCTCAATCTGTCGCTGCATGTTGTCGATGACCCTCGACACAGATTCGACAAGATGACCAAATGACGGTCGCAGCTTGGCGCTCGGATGCCAGCATGACAACATGATGTTGTACCTGTTGAAACAACAAACCTTACTAAGATACTGCCGCAGTCACTATGGCCAGGGATCTGAGTCTATGGAAATATCTTAGGCCTATAAAATTAATCCAGGCTTTGCAAATTTTGACTACATGGTGACCCGCTGGAATGTTTCTAGTCGTAACAACTCATAATAGTGCCACCAGCAAGCATGTGCTTTTTGGGCAGGCCTTTCACCCAAATTTGGTCAAAGTGTGTTAAATTAAAAATGAAATGAAAAAAAAACAGAATTTTTAAAAAAACTTCAATCAACTGCTTAACAGTAGCTGCACAATCAACAGCACATTAATATCATCAGACTAGTTCACTGATGAACAACGGCACCATAATACAAGTCCAATGACTGACTGAATGATCAATTGATTGACTGAGACAAAGGGAGGAAGAAACAGTTCAGTGACTGACAGTGCATCTGGACAGTAGGGCGGCTGCGACAGTCGACGTCCAGACTCGAGGAAATGAATGACATCCCAGTTGTCGACATCAGGATACGGATTGATTCCCCGCGTCATCAGCTCCCACAATACTACTCCAAACGACCACTGCAAACACCACCACATCTCACTGACTTCCCAGCTAGCAATGACTTCCAATGAACAAAAACACACCAAACGGCAGCAAAATACAATTATTCTCATCTGCTAAATTTGTCAAATGAGGGGTGAGATACATTTAATGACTCATTAAAAACTCACACTGCATGAAAACTAACACAGCTCGCACGAAGTCCATAACGACATAA
>Ga0126335_1002479_pt1 | contig 11070 bp, 4 predicted proteins | sample OlaspJWI45metaG_FD_108409 | JGI IMG/M metagenome (GOLD analysis project Ga0126335, IMG submission 108409) | Marine gutless worms symbiont microbial communities from Oahu, Hawaii - Olavius sp. 1 OAHU.JWI-45 metaG | ecosystem: Host-associated > Annelida > Digestive system > Unclassified | place... | reverse complement strand
TTATTATATTATATCTTATTATACATTGAAAACAAATACGAGACAAGTTCGGACTAGTGAACCTTCGGACTAGTGAACCCTTCTCGGAGATACACTATCTTTTAAAAATATTGTAGTTTTCAGATACAGTTTCGTTTAAATAAATAAATAACAGATTTGTATAGCGCCATAAGGTCGTAACTTCAGAGGCGCTGGGGGTAGGGGCAGTGTTCAGTTTACATTTTTTGGTTAGTTTTAAGAGTTACGGTTATCTTTACTGCTGGGTGTAGATTTCCACGTAATAACAGTGAACAAAGATCAGTTATTATGGGTGAATTTTCACGGAGAATAGCATCATACGGCCTACAACATGACAAAGACTGCTGCTGCATTGTAATGCAAGGCATTAGGCACGATACGTTACGCCCAGAGATGTGTAATTGAATGTTGATATTAGTATTTGTTAGGTAATCAATTACCTGATGCGGAATTGTAATTAGTAAATTAGTTAGCAAAAATCCATCAGTTGTAATTGTTCTTGTGGCGATTTTAAGCAAATGAGGCAACCAATTGAGTTGATTAGGCCCGACTTGATTAGTTAGCCAGTTAACTGCAATTAAAACCTTGAATTTATTTTTTAAACTGAAAAATTTCCACCAGTCGTAACATTGTAGTCAATTTTCTACAGAAAATAACCATAATTACGCATCTCTGGTTACGTTACGTCAGACTACATTACTATGGCAACGACAGGTGGTACTCGTGCGCTCTACGCCTACTGGTGCCAGCAGAAAAAAAACACAAAACGTACTATTGTACACATTTTGGCTATTGATTACTGTAAAGGGTCGGTATATAGTCGAACAAAATGTACACAGTTTATATAGAGGCAAACTGACTGTTGTATAGGCATAGAGAATCGTGCATCAGTGTGCGCAATCGTCAATCGTATATGGTCTAACATGCAACAGCCTAGCAACGTAAAAACCACCTTCTACAGCCTACATATTGTCTGTGTAGGCCTACGTACGTATCAATGTACGAATGCAAGATACCTAATAACCTATAGATGAACAATGAAATGATGGAGATGATGATGCATACACATAAGACACCAGGTCCATGTAAATGGTCGGAAACAGAAAAGCAACTTAGATTACAGACAGGTGGAATTCTGCGGAGAACAAAGTCGAGTAACTTAACAGTATAACAGATGCAGACTACAGATGAACATACATTAAGTGCAAAAAAATTAATTTGCAAATTAAAAGTTTTCAGCAAAACTTTCACTTCAGCTGTTCTATTTGTTCAGAAACCTCACAGCTCCCCGGATTACCTATAACAGGTTTTTCAACTCTGTCAGATAGCCATAACAAGCAGAAAAAGTCTGCACAAATGGTCAAATACTGAAAATTAAGGATTATCTGTGACGACAGTGATCATTTCCCAATACCAGAGAAGTTAAGACTACCTTGGTCATTCTGCACGTGATAATTGCTTTTTCATATGTGTTTACAGTTACTTCTAAATTGCACAGAGAAAGACTAAAAACAGGGAGGGAAACAGAAGTAGTGAAACATGTCGTGGAAGAAGGCAACTACAGTCTAACCATATCATCACCAACTGTTGTTATTGACACTGCATTATAAACACACTGTTATGCACTGCTATATGTACAGTAGAACGCCGAGTCCCGTACATATTGTAAAACAGGGACACAGAAGGATAGGCCAGAGTGTGTTCTTGCATCTCAGGGGCACAGAGGCAAAGGCAGGGATAATACAATGTATATATCACCTCCTCAAAGCACTCTCCTGGGTTAATATTACGATTATAATTAATTACAACATATTTTGTATTAGATCTGTTTTAGAACGGTTGTACTGCAAACCATATGTGTTGCATTACATAACTTTGTACTGTGATATTGCAATTACCTGCAAATTACATAATGCTTCAAAGAGTAAATTCTGGGCGATGCCCCTGGACTAAATGATAACCTATGTAATAATAATAATAGCTATTTTCATGAGGATTATGATGTCGACAGTGACTGTGGTGCATTCTGCTCCAGTGCTGTGAGTGGCAGGTCACTGCAGGTATCTATATGTTATTCACCAACATGCGTTACTACGTGTAACAATTTCAGTTTCTAGTAGTAAGTCTCTCTTTCAACCCAGCCGCCAGGGTTGCGCCGCAGTATGAACTTGCGACTCTGCACAGACACACAAACAGACTGATATAGTATTTATACAGACAAACAGATTCAACATATCAGTTCTATGAACGAGATCGCTAACGTTCCAGTTGTGTGACTGCAGCTGATTCACACACAGTCACTCATGTGGCTGAGGACAGACCATCAACTTTTGCAGGCTTTTGTGATATAGTGAGTGAGTAGAAGCTTAACATTCCATTCGACACTTTATAGGTCATAACAGCGACGATTTTTACAGGTCAGATGACCCAGCCAACAGTTTCAAAGCACTGGAGGAAGCCAGTTGGCCACTGAGATACGGTTCAATCCCACTAGAACCACTCCTCTGTGTTATAATATGAACTGTAGGAAACCACCTCGAAACTAATCACAGCGTAAGGGTCCAAATGTGACAAAAACCCAATCTGCTGGACCTATAAGCTGCCTAGAACATCGTGCAACAAGAGTATTGCACCGTACTACAGTAACTAGAGCAGCTGTGTTAATGGTCCCTCTTTTACTCCAGACCGTCATCACTAATAAGATGAGGCATGTTTGTGATGCAACTTTGCTGTGCATCAACAAGTTGTAGGCCAATGTCTGTCACAGGTTGTTGCAAAGTCATGCAACCAGTCGCGCTGTGCAACAACCCATGACAGACATGCAACTTGGTTGTATTACCTCCAAATGTGGCAGATTAAGCTGGAACGGTTAGCTTTTAAGCACTTGGGCATGTAGCAAAACAGTTACATTTCCATACCATACTTACAAACATATGCAAGTGTTCATCAGGCGACAGAGCAACAGTAAATAGGCCTACAGTAGTAAGCGCTAATTGCTACATGATAAACGTAACACAATAAATTCACACCTCATCGTAGATGAAGATTGCGGCACTGAAAGGCATCGGAACAAGCCACCACACCCACCTACATCAGCAACGAATCACATCAATATTCATCAATAATCAGACCGATTACTCAGTGCTCTCAACTGGATTGCTAGGTCCTACAGATCTACAGTACTTAATTCCAGACATATCAATTCTTCCACTTTGATATTCAGTCAGTCTTGTTTTTACTTTTGTTACATTTAATAAATCACATGTTGGATTATAATAGCAATAAAAATGAAACAATGTGCAACTGAATTTTGCATAGTGTAAGAAAGTACACGGTGACTGCTGCACAGAGGCAGACACATAGACATACGGTATACTGACATGAGTGGGTACATGCGGAGGCCTTTGTCAAGTCCTGGACAGTATGCAAGAAACGCTGCCAGAGATGTCTCAAAGAACATACCAAAGATCATCTGATAGTTACTGCACACACATTCAAAAAGATACATCAATCACCAACCTAGTAACTGTTCAATTCTACCATTTTGCCTAACTATACCAAAGTAGTGCAACGAAATATTAAAGATGCGATGGAAATTAGTATGTGTTACATTGGAAATTTCATACGATTTCCAACGGTAAAAGAAGTTTCTAGATCGGTTAGCATTTCACAAAGTTACAGCTAAAATAAAAGCGGCACTTTCTATGGCTCACCGAGTATTTGTTTTGTGATATTACCAATTCAGTTGGAAACATCGTTTCTGACTCAGAGAACAGTATCAGGTATGTAAACAAATTGGTGAGCAAGAATATTTTTTGCTACTTGCAACGAATTTTCCTGCTTACTGAGTATTGAAGGTCTAGGTTATAACATCTAACAGTTTACTGACATCAGTGGTCAGCGGCACAGCTTTCGGCCCAAGAGGTCACGTTTGATGCTAATAGCCTGCTGCATTTCCAGTTGCCCAGTGAGGCAAGATGGTCTGAGCAGCTGATAACTGATTTCAATCACGCAGTGGTTCTAGGCAGACTGTGTACTCACCATGGTGGTGCCTAGGCCAGCTCAGCCTTCCATCACTTTGGGGTCGGTAAATGAGGACCAGCTTTGGCTGGGAAGGCAAAGGCAGTTATGATTTATTCCATTTGTGGATAGAGGCGTGGGTGGCAGGTAAAACTGTGTAATGCTGTGAAAACGCACGTCATAGGCCTACTTGAAAACCTCTGCGCATTAAGAGATGCTATATTAAGCGTCCTCTACCTTTCCCTTTTTTGACTGACAGTCATATCACGGCGTGGTTTACACTGACTGCTGCTACTCAGTACTCACGTCATGCCCTGGTGAATGATGGAGTTCTTGCGTGTCTTACAAATCATCAGATCTGTCCACTGTACTATCACAATCGACATGAAGAACGCCGTATGACAGGTAAACTCCAGCACCTTGCGTTGTGCATACGTCTACATGGAAGCATTCAGACTTTATCATGTACAATGCAAACAGAATAACTTAGAAATGTTACAATATGACTGTTCATGGAATTTTTACAAAAATTAAAACAAAATAAAAGCTAAGGCCTTAACGGTCAGTAGGGATCGATGTGCCACTCAACAAATAACAAGTCGCTTCAGACACGGATCTTTCCAGACAATCTGTTATGCTTTGCACCAGTAATTACCATTATAATGAATTAGCAAAATAACGTGCCAAAACTCATGGGGCAGCCTTGAACATGGAGATGACGACGAGTCCACCCCTGAGAATGCTGCGTGGAACAAATCCTGAACTCTTACTAAATATAAATCCAGTGGGTAAAGAATGTCCTGTGCACATCATAACTTAGTGGAATTTCGAATATGTTTGAAAAAACTTCAACACCAAAAATTTGGACATTTGAGACTACATCTACAGTCCTGAGTGAGCAATAGAACTCACCCTTGTTGTCATTTCATGGCCCATCCCTGACACTGACTCAGTTCTGTGTGCTTTTCAAGAAGCCTGTGTTAATTACAGCGCTACATAAGTTGCCTAGTTTACTTACTTACTTTCTTATATATTGTTATCATGATGTATCTACTACTGACCCATTGTTGTCCGTAGTAATCTTCGAGGTCATTGACGGCATTCGAGTCCCACTTGGCTCTCAGACCCAGCAGGTTCAGAGGCATGAAGCCATTCTCGGCCATTATCACAAAATAAGTAAAGAACCCGGCAGATGCCTGGATCATACCTATCTGACCATAGGCCATACTGATCAGCCTACATACCAGACACAGACAGACAGCATAAATAGGCTAAAGCATTTTAGGAGTCCAAAAGGAAGGGTTCTGAAACGGAAGTTCCCCAGTGGGGTCCAGGGAGAAAGACCCCGTATGTCTTCTGGGGCATAAAATAGTATGCCAGCATACAGGGGCGTCGCCAGGAATGGGGCACTGGGGCCCGTGCCCCCCCCCCCCCGGAGTTTGACGCACGCAATAATTTTTATTTAATTTTGCCTTAATTTTGCCGATATATCGGTATCACTGATGTATGGGGACAAAAATATCGGTATCACATCACTTTCAAAATCCCAACATATCCCCCTGGAGCAAAATTCTGGCGACGCCACTGACAACATATCATGCCACAGATTACTAAATATTAAGGGACAACACTGAAAATGGAACTTTTCACTACATTATAAATTTACTGCAAGAATGGCAACACTTGGGACATTTTTCTACTATTTGGGACTCCACACTTCGGTCCATGCTTAAATTATAGCCTACTGCAATAGACACAAAAACCTACAAACTTCTTTTAAAAACTAAGTTTTTTCACCAATGGGCAATTAAGTTTACAAAGAAATAAATAAGTAAACGTAACCTGTCGTTGACGAGCTTGTCGTGTTTAGGGTCACGTGGCAGTCGTTTCATGATGTCACTCTCAGCATTCTCATAAGCCAGTGAGATGGCTGGGACCATGTCTGTACCGAGGTCGATACAGAGAATGGTAATGGTGCCCAGTGGGAGTGGGATACTGGCTGTTATGAAGATTAGGAATGGAGAGATCTCGGGGATGTTGGATGTCAGGGTGTAGGCAATCGACTTCTTGAGGTTGTCGAAAATCAGGCGACCTACATGGACAGACAAAGTGGTTTTGATTTTAAACCGAAGTTAGCAAGAGGTCAAAGTAGCTTGTCAAAGTTCACATTAAATCAGAACAGCAATATTTCTATACTTGAAAATGGTCAGAATTGCCCAACTTTCCGCCACCCATCCCCCTCACTGCTGGGGGGCTGACTGGGACCCCCATCTAGTACAATGCGCATATTGTCCCGAAGTCTCTATCCTAAGCAGGACCTCGATCCATTCAGCCATTTTTGCTCAGCACAGCCACATGTCGGACAGACTAACACACTATGCTACAGGATCATCAGTCGCAATATGCAACATAGAATGCAAGATGCCTCAATGAAAAACTGGAGTTGTAGGATCTGCAAAGTTGCCCATCAAAATGCATTGCATAAATTTATCTAAACTGGATTATTTTTCAGACTAAATTGGCTTAAAACCAAACTTCAGTCTCAACCTAAAAGTTAAGGTTTTAGCAAAATAAAAGACACAGAGTACGTCGATGGCATCAGAGAATTAGTTACCTTCCTCTACGCCAGTGACGATGGAGGCAAAATTGTCATCGAGTAGGATCATGTCAGCTGCTTGTTTACTCACGTCGGAACCGGCAATACCCATAGCAACACCTATGTCAGCTTTCTTGAGAGCTGGCGAGTCATTTACTCCATCGCCTGTGACGGCCACTATGGCACCCTGGCGCTGACATCCCTCCACAATGATCAGTTTCTGCTGTGGTGATGTGCGTGCGAAGACAATCTCAGGATGACTTCTCAGTATGTCGTCAATGTCGGCGGGAGTCATGTCACGTAGGTCTGAACCGTGAACCACGCACGCCTTTGCCTTACTGCAGCCAGCGAATATTTTTATTACAGTCATTATAATATTAAAATATGAAATATGAAAAACAATTTACAAGTATAAGTGCTGTGAGCCACTATGTGGTAATCTTGTCCATTTGGACAAATAGAAGTGCTTTGCAGAACAGCACAGTAAACACATAAAACAGGACTTCATCTCTTCACAATGCAGCATGCACATTTACTTGAAATTCGTGACAGTCAAAAAACCTGGTTCATAAACGTGTTGATTTTTATGTCCAAAATGCTCTAAAACTCGCCTACAAGCATCTTTAATTCCAAAACTTTTCCGGGGGTGACTCCCCCCGGACCCACGTTAAAGGGGAGGGGGGAGAAAGGTAAAGGAGGGGAAAAGGAGAAAGAGAGACCCCATATTTTGGCTCTGTATTGTTCAACCCGAAGCACAAAACATGAATACGTGATAGGTTCACTCTGCTACTGAACTTCAGGTATTGCCTTTCACCAATAAACAGTTGTTGGAGGCATGTTACTTACAAAAGTAGGTCATGTGGGCTATGGGGCGGGGTCACGCAACCAACCTTTTAATTTTTGGATTGCCCGCCCAACTCTGCTCCTTAGGTCAATGCCGGCATCGACATAAGACATATTACAATGGGAATACTACTACTACTTAGCTCAATTGAGTGCATTCTACAAGCCGCTTACATTTTGATCAATTGCTCTGACTGCACCAATTTACACAGAGCTGTATACAATGCAGGGGATGGCCACTAGGACATAGTTAAAATGCCCATCGAGCTGTCTGTTGCAGTTGCACAGTCAAAAGACATTACATAGCAGCAAAAATATTGGACTTTACACTCTTAACATTTACAACCAAAGACTGCAGTGATTACTTTAGTTTATATTTGAAGGGACTGAGTGATTGTGCTGATAGTCTTGTAACCTATGCTTGCAATTATTGCTTGAAGTTGCTTTAAGTTGAATACAATTAGCTTTGTTCAAAAGGGTTACCCTAACAGGGCAGCCATAGCGGCCACTTTTTTCATAGTATCTCTATTTTGCCAGGTGTCGCTTTCTGAGCACTTTGTACTCTGTCTGTCCCTAAGTCAGCCTGTGTATAACAGTACCATTGGCGTCGTCAGCTATAGGGCACTGGGGATGTGCCCTCGACTTCCAACAATATATTTCAGCTGACTTCGGAGCCACATAAATTCTAAGCCACTGTATCAATTTTCAATCCCTTCTACGACAAGTCTGTCACCGTATTAAATTTCGTAATATTTGTGTACAACACTTATTTAAACTTAAATTACTTTCACGTAGTTTTGCAACGGCGTATCCAGAAATAGCTATAGCAGGAGCTTTAACCCTCGCAATCCCAAAGCTCAAAGTTGCTTTGAAAACCTACAAAATCTGCAACGAAAAGTGTTGCGTGCTTAGAATAATAGCAATAAAATCATTTCAACCAAGGCTCTGCCCCAGACCCCCATACTCGGCTGGGTTGGAGGTGGGGAGCAAAGTCTTCCCTGTTCCCCACTCCCTCCATTTTACACCCCTCCTCGCACCAAATCCGGTGACACCACTAAAGAGTACTACACATACCTGGGGTCGACTTGATCCAGTGGAATGTTTTCCTGGTCAGCAATGTCCTCTCTTGTGTAGTTTCCCTCCGATATGATGCCCACGCCCTTGGCAATGGCCTTGGCTGTAATAGGGTGGTCCCCAGTCACCATTATTACCTGTCGCACAGCCGCACTGCAATATCAACTCAACACTTATCACATATGGCTCTGGGGTTAAGTCTGAACCATACAGCCACAGTTTCCACCATTAACTATTACAGACTAAAGATATTCTTAACAGTAGATATTTTTGGTAAGAATGCTATACAGGAATTGTTATTGAACTTGCAACTATTTGAATATCTTTTATACTTCCTATTTTTGTATTTTATGACTAAGTGTATTTTTGTGTAGATCTATATTTAACTTAGTGCTAGGCCTACTATACTTGAGTTGTGATTGTCAACACTAAACGAAGATGTGATGTGATGATTAGACTATGGTAATTTGTAAAAAGAATGGTGCTACATGTAACAAACCCTGATGCCTGCTGAGCGGCACTTGGCGACAGCATCCGGCACAGCAGCTCTTGGTGGATCAATCATGGACATGAGTCCAACAAATCTCAGTCCGGTCAGTGGAAAGTTCTCATCCTCCGACACAAACTCGTATCCCTGTGGATACTGGTCCGGCGGCAGGTTGTAGTCACAGAAACCCAGCACCCGCTCACCCAGACCTCCCAGGTCAAGGTAGGCAGTGTTAAAGGCTTCTTTCCACTTTTCGTCCAGAGGTTTTTCCTCGCCGTCGACGAGTATGGTTGAACAGCGGTCTACAATTCGCTCTGGGGCACCTTTCATTACCAGCACGTAAGGCTGTGTGCGATTCTTATCAGCTAGCTCGTGGATTGACACCTGCACAGACAATACAGAGATATACAATCACAGACAGAACTTATGCTCAATGTATTCCTAAGCCAACTCAGCCTTCTAACCCTCCGGGGTCGGAAAATGAGGACCACCTTTGGCTGGGAAGGCAAAGGCAGGTATGGTTCATTCCATTCATGGATAAATGCGTGGGTGTGCCGATAAAACTGTGAAATCCATCGACATTGAATTGCGTGCCATACCACCATACCTGAGCAGTTCCTTCACTAAACAGCACTAGGTCTATATCATGTATATGATCTTTACCTTCACCTTTTTTGCCTTTTAACCCCCATACATGTAACTCTGTTTAGTACATCCAGCTAGCGGTTTGTGTATAGACATTTACCCCAAACATTTCCCCCTTGCATAAGTAATGCTGAACCCAGCCTTTGGTTATAGGGACATATGCTGGGGGAGAAGTTCTGAGAACAAATTCCCAGGTGCCCACTTTTATCTGCATCATGACGCCTGCAGGCATGGGCAACAGGGAACACTTGGTACTTACCCCCACCTGGAAATGTTGTAAAATATTTTTGTGTATTAGTAATAATACTAAATCGATTAGCAGTATATTTAGTTTTTCACCACAAGTGCAATTGTAAGCTGAAAATGCACCAAAAGCCTTTGAAGGCCTGGCTCCACCAGGATCCACTGGGAGGGGGGCTCAACACACCCCAGACCCTCTTCCTCTCCGGTTTGAGGGCGAGGGAGGAGGAAGAGAGAGGGAAGATGAAGTGAGGAGATCCAGACCACATATTTGCCCAATGGGTGCCCATGATGACAAAACAACAGCACTCACTCACAGACCTACTGATAGCCTACAGCAGACAGTTGGCTGTTGGCCCATTTACTTGGAGACATAGGTTGGTACTTGCCTGTTAATTCACCCGATTTAATTTTACCGCTACTTACTAACGCTAACCCTAACCCTACGGGTGCATTAACAGACAAGTACCCAGAAGTCAACATGCGATGAAGACAGAACATCTTTGACTAATCAGCAAATTTCACGTTTTGTAGAAAAATTCAAAATGTGAAGGACTGTGTAACAGAGGAGATGAACTTGAGCACCTACAGACAACAACACTCACACACGACACTGATGCCAGCTTGCAATCACAGTTAGTCACGTAGCTGACCTGGTATTTGTTGGTAGAATTAAACGGAATCTCACAGACTTTTTTATTCTTCTGTCGATAATTCACGACGTTTCCAATCGACATCTCAACACACTTCAGCAGAGCCGACTCTGATGCGTCGCCATTACATTCTCTGAGATAGACAAACAGATAACAATGGAAAGTGAGTTTAAATTATTACATCAGCAGCAGCAGCAGCAGTAGTAGAACTCGGGCTTTGATCAATTCACTGTTGCAATCACTGTTGTAGCAGGGTAAAGTGCGGAATTGCGGAATGCGGAATGCAAAAAGTAATCTGCGGAATGAAAAGTGCAGAATGTTGATGCGGAATAGTGGGTTAAATGCGGAATGCGGAACGCAGTTAATATTGCTGTCGTTTTAAGTGTAGACAATTATGCTTTAATACTCCAATAGGCCTACCTGTAAAGAACACGAAACACGAAAATGATAGCTACAAATTAATCTCGCAAAGCATTAGGCCTAATTCAAATTGT
>Ga0126335_1002478_pt1 | contig 11073 bp, 8 predicted proteins | sample OlaspJWI45metaG_FD_108409 | JGI IMG/M metagenome (GOLD analysis project Ga0126335, IMG submission 108409) | Marine gutless worms symbiont microbial communities from Oahu, Hawaii - Olavius sp. 1 OAHU.JWI-45 metaG | ecosystem: Host-associated > Annelida > Digestive system > Unclassified | place... | reverse complement strand
GTGAAATTGGTACCATTGGATTCCTTGCCCCCAAAAACATACATTTAGACATCAGAATCAAGTCAATAGCAGCATTTGACCCACAGATAATCGCAAATGTAGATTTCAAATGGCGGCCATTTTGAAATCCAATATGGCGGACATAAAGAGAATTTCGAGTGGCCCAATATCTGAAAATGTTCGCAACATGTTAATGTACATGTGTGTCAAATTTGGTGCTTGTATCACAAAATGCACAATTCTTTTGAATATTTGGGCTAAACCGCCTCACTATTTTGCGAGCAAAGGAAACAGCAGATTTTTATGGTGGCAAAAGGTTTCATTAGACTTTTGCTCTCGGGATTAAAGTGGTGAATGCAGGCCTCATCTAAATACAAGAATCCTGAAAAAATTGTCATATTTTTCATTATACTGGTAGAGCAAATGCGTTGATGTGTCAAGCAGACCTGCCTTCTGAACGTCAGACGACATTCACACCGCCCATCTTTCAGACACATTCCTCGTCAACAAACTATCAGCAAGAACTGAATGTACTCTATCAGTAGAGATGTCATCAGAGTCTGTAATAAAACTGACAGTCGCCGATCATCTGTTAAAAGTTTGTGAGATTTTCCCGCTGTTTCTTCCTTCATCGATGTTCACTGGTGCCCATAACAATGTATGTCATCACATGAAATTCTCCCTCTATGAAATTCAGCATGACACTTTGCAACAGTGGAATAAGCAGGGGCAGAGTCCCCCAACGTTTGCATCATATCCATGAAACATTCTTGTGACATTAATAGCTTGACATACAGTTACTGATTTATAGTGCATACTTCATATCTATTCATTTTGACATCATCTGCTGACCACGGAAACGGCAAACGTCCACAAAAACAGTGAGCAAAAGTAGCCAGATTATAATATATGCAAGGTTAATGTAATAAGATATACTAAATACTTGCAAAGTTATCTGTATTCATCATCTGCTTCTATGTCATTCTACAAACTTTTTGAATGACCCTTGTACATTTTTTAATGTGCCGATTTAAATTCCCTACATGTGCACACATCTGTAGACATTTTCAGTGCATTTATTTGTCAATAATATGAAATATTTTAGCACATGAATGCACAGTTGTTTTCTTCAGAAAGCTGTTGGTGGCTCTGAAAAGAGCCGATTGGTTATCTTTTCGCTGTGTACCCCTTCAAACTATACAGACTTTTTATTAACATTTTAACTTCATCACTGAATATCATTTTTATGAACTTCACAAACACTACGGTGACGTTTACAATAATGATTTCCGATGTCACAAATTCAGCAAGAAAGTAAATAAGTAAAAAAGTTTTTAAAACCCTTGGGTGTATAGTTCCCAAGGGTTAAAAGCAATAAAAACAGTGCTGGTACGGCTATTGCCAATTGGTCTGGATCGTCCTGGAGATTAAAGGTGTCGTGCAGAAGAACTGCACTGAATCGTTGCAATGACAGACGATGGAACAAGAATGAAGTTTCTCTTTCTTCGCCAGACACACTGCTGACTTTATGACCAAGGGCCAAGATAAAGTCTGAGGACGATCAGCTACACGCTCCCAAGTTTTCCACAGCAATAGGCTGGAAGATAAGATTAGCTGGCACGTTACTGTATTTCATTAACTTTCGTTTGGCTGCCAACTCTGCCACCACTCCCACACCAGTGGCTGCCCTGTCAAAGTATGACTGTGCCAGTGTGCTGACAACAGTGACATCCCAAGCCAGCGACTTTCCACCTTGCCACGGGATTAAGGTGAGCCCGTCAGGCCGTTTGCCATCTTGCCTGACCAATCCTGATGGCTCCTTGGTGGCTGGAATGTTGGCAGAGTCCCAAAGACCGCCAGATGACGTCATTCAGGACTGGCAATTGCAGGTGTCTGGCAATTCTACCTGGCGCCTTTTTGCACACCATCGCATGGAGGCCTAAAGGCCTAGACCTGGTCACCACATGGACAACTGTGTGGGGCACACAGAGCCAGACCAAGTCGCATACCAACAGCAACACGCTCTGCTTTGTCATCAAGCCTCAGACCACAGTTAGCAATCACCACATATCCCCACCAAAGTTGCATAAACATGCCAAAAACGAACAGGTTTACAAACTGAGCAAGTTACACATGATTAAACATAACACACAAACACAATATTACATCAGGACATGAATGAACCATTAGTTAAAAACACACAAACGATTAATGTTAACAACATGCCGGACAAACGGTGCAAACATTATTATTGAAATAACTTGCAACAGTATCATACTGCAAATACAACGCAAGAACACACAATGAAATACCAATGTCACTGAATATACAATGTGCGTTGTGTTGTCGGAGTTTTAGACTCTACTGAACTAGTGTTCCGATGATGGTTAGTTGTGCATTGGGGAACACACAGCTCTACCAGAACAACAGCTCACACAGATTCATCTAGCGATGAATGCAATGACCCGAAGTTAAGTTACACTTCCTGAGGCAGCTCAACTGTCCCACACAATCCCACAGGTCCAATAGTTGTTGATGCCTGGAGTCAGTCATCGTAGCAATCAGTGCATGAACTGGATGTGGTCAGCGTATCATTTGTCAGACAGTTCACGGCCGTGTCACGATGTAACGAAAAACACAGTAGAACAACTCAATGGACTAGCACCAGGACTTCGCCAGTTCTATCACTCAATGACTCACTCCCACTCTCACCGCAAGTCTCCAAACGATCCCTCACAGCACACACTGCACAAACTCCAAGCTCAGCATCTCTCCAAGACCCACGGCACTCAACAAAGCCTGATGTGAAACTCGTAAAACCGCGCCCGAGTTTTAAACACAGCGGCAGTCACGTGACTTATGGTCATACGATAGCAAACAGGTGAAATCAGGTCAGCACGGCTGGTAAACTGGTATGATCAATAACCGGTATTAAGAAACACGCATACATATGCAAATATGCAAATCAACGACATCACTGGACATTATGCTAAAAATAGCACAGTAAGCAAGGGGAGGTCTATCACCACAGGTGTGACAGGTTTATATCACCTGCTGAATGATGCTCGTGCCGTTGACCTTGACGTCAGCCTCAGTGCTGTTGAGAGCAACCATCAGATCATACGTGTAGTTGGCAAAGCCCTACAGGTACACACCAATCACCGTATGTGAGACTAGTGTTATTCTAGTTAACAAAAACCAAAATACTCGTTAACGAAAAAGTAGCGACGTCGTGAATGAAATCTAAAACAAAAACGAAAAAGTATGAAAAACAAAAATCACCTTCTTGGCACACTGATGTCATCACTCACTGTCACAATAAATCAATAACTCTCTCGCTCTTCCATTCCACTTGAGACTTGAATCTTTCCACATGCAAATATTTTAAAATATTTCTCATCGTAGACTATCAGATAGTGCACACATCCACTTCAACTCACATGAGTGTTCATGTCAGCGGTTATGCATTACACGAAATACAAACTATAATGAAATAGAAAAAACTAAATAAAAAACTGAAATTAAAAAGTGTGAAATGTAAACTAAAACTAAAACTAAAAAGTAAAAACAAAATAAAAACAAAAACAAATAGTAATGCAAAACTAGAATAACACTGTGTGAGACTAACTGATAAAGTAACAATCCACTAGCGCTCAAAGGTTGCGAACCAGTCACGAACCTGCTGCAAACCTGCTTTGTTCCACATTCCACTGGAGCTAGCAAGTCACAAACCAGTTGTAGACAGGTTGTGAACTTGTCATGGACCTGTCGCAGACAGGTCACAAACCAGTCATGAACAGGTTCACAATCTGCTAGCTAGAGCTGGGTCAATATATCAAAATATCGCCGATATTAACATTATCAGTATCGTATCAGTGTCAACTGAAATAAGGCATAATTTTCTACATTATTATACTTTTCCCGACTGTTTTAAGAGACAGACAATTATATGAGCAAAATTAAGTATCTAATTTGGCAATGGGATACACTACAGCATTACATTTCTTCTAGTTGAAACCAAGTTGACGATTTGCTGTGACAGTTTGACATCACTGACTACATAGTGTGTAATAAAAAGATGGCAGAGCTGCCCATTACTAAGACTGGGAATGCCACAGTGTGAATGTCACTGGGTCTCCAAAGTTGAAAGCGAAAGACATTAGGCATTTTTTCAGCTTCTCAAAGTACGAGTAGCCCAAAGAGTGCTGCAGTATATTTTAGAGTCAGAAATATTGGTAAATGTGGATATCAGCAAAGGCGATATTGACCCAGCTCTACAACAAACGAACAAAGTCAAAAACCTGCCACAAACCTGTCGCAGACTTGCTAGCTCTAGTGGAGTGTTACCTTAATATTCCCTCAAACTCCAGACCAACATCACTGATCAGACAAAGCCGCAGAGGTCAAGGGACCCACCTGATAAATAACAATTAAGACGATCTAACTTCGTCGGGCATAGGGCGGCATGAAGCTAGAGAGAAGGTCAGAGCTGATCTCTTTGTAGGCTGATGGCCGTACAGTGCTACACACTCATAGTGGTGCATGCTACTATTGGACTGGACTGGAGTCTGTAAACAAGATGTCAACAGCACGAGCCACTATGGAGCACACAGAGTCAAGTGACAATGAATCATACCACTGCAAGCTCACACGGCTGTCAGCAAGTAAGCAAGTAACGACAGAATTACCACGTCCAAGTCGACAGGATGCACGTGGTGTCGCAAGCCAAGCACGACTTGATGAAGACTTTGCTGTAAACATGACATTACACAACATCACAGTGTTAACACTCACAACATTCTATCAGACACCCACCATCATGTACTGGCAAATGCAGGTCACCAGCACTTCAACGGTTATCTGTGCTATCTTTTTGCCAACAAGTAAAGCCTACAGCAAACTTCTCAGAGCAACATGCTGCATTGAAGTCTGGCAGCAGCAGCAGCAGCAGCAGTGGTTGTTAGTCTGAAGTAGTTGAGGCAGAACTACTAAATGACACACAGACAATTCAAATTTCACAGCAAACATAATTCACATACAACACAATGCACTGTCTGTCTGTCTGTCTGTCACACAGCCGGCTGGCTAGTAAACTTACAGAAATGCGTTGACTGCGAGGTATGTTGACGTCAGTGATCCGCTGCAGCCTCTCAATCTCAACATTGAGTTGTTCACGTTGGGCTGTATCCTGCCAAACATAATCTTCATCATCCTCATTATAATCGAAATAATCACCTATAACATGCTCCATATAATTCACTAGGTCCAGTACCATCTGCTGTCATTCCAACGGTGAGTCTACGCCTCAGTTTACCACGTAAACGTAGTGGCATAACTACAAACTGAAATCACACATTGGCACTATTCACCACACTGGCACCATTACTCAGCACACCGTCACCATTATTCACCAAACCGGCACCACTATTCATGCACCATTATTCACCATACTGGAACCATTATTCATCACACTGGCATTATTCACCACACCATCACCATTATTCACCACATTGGCACCATTACTCACCACACCGGCACCATTATTCACCACACCTGCACCATTATTCAGGCACCATTATTCACCACATTGGCATCATTCACCTCACCACAATGGCACCATTACTCACCACACTGGCACCATTATTCAACACACCTGCACCATTATTCAGGCACCATTACTCACCATACCGGCACCATTATTTACCACACCAGAACCATTATTCACACCAGTATTGGCACCATTACACCATTACACCATTACCAGTACACCATTACCACACTGGCATTATTCACCACACCATCACCATTATTCACCACATTGGCACCATTACTCACCACACCGGCACTAGGCATGTCTACATGCACTATAAAGTTCAAATCACAAAACAACAAAAGGGATGTAAACAAGGCAGAGCCTAGATGACAATCTGACAGTAAGATGTAACATCTAACATCTGCAGCAACTACAAAACACAAGTCTCGCAGAACTGACTGGCATGTTAGTGGACAAATGATGGAGACGAGAAGCAACCAGCGTCAAATTAACAGTGACGACGTCGGCTGATAGCTGCACTCATACACACACAGACACATGACAAGTCCACACAGCAGCCGGCACTTGGACAGACCTTTGCAATGATAGGCTCCTCACCTCCCCTTGCTTACTGTACTATTTTTATCATAATGTCCAGTGAAGTCATTTATTTACATACTTGTTTTTACCTGTGTAGCATAGGCTGCGCGCCGCCACTGTGCTGCCGTAGCCGGCCATTGACCCAGTTTCCGACCTCGTTTCACCTGTTTGCTACAGTATGATGTGAACACTGCAGTGTTCAAACTGAGGGCGCAATTTCTCGACACTTTTCAAGTCAGGTGTTGTTGAATAAAGATCAACAGTGCTGTGAATCTTGGAGAGATGCCGAGCTTGGAGTTCGTACAGTGTGTGCTGTGACTGATACGACTGACGAAGACAGTGAGACAATCTGCTGTGCTGTTCGCCACACTGTGACACTACCGAGAGCTGTCTGACAAACGATACGCTCATCACATTCAGTTCGAGTTCTGATTGCTAGGACGACTGACGCCGGCCGTCAGGCTAACAGTTGAATAGACCATAATAGGAGAGGGTGACCCGTAACATCTTGCACACGTGCATATAAAAACAACACTTGTGCCTCCATGAGCACATTGTGTTAATACACACGATCAGAAATAGCAATCATCACCAACAACAAACATCATGAGCACACAGCCAATGTTCAGTTGTTACATGTCAAGAGTAAGTGGAAAGTAAAGAGATAGCAAGTGGACACTGACAAACAGACAGAGAGACAGACCAGGAAGTCATAGGACGTGAAGTTGATACGGTCGATGTCCGCATGAACGAGACGACTCATGAGTTCTTGTATGTCAGGTGTCAGCAACTTGACATCCTGAGTGATGCTGCCATTCAGTTTTGAGACAAACGACATCATGTTCGCCCACAATTCCAATTTCTGTTACAACATACTACGTCAGTTCAATGACAACATTTAACAACTGACAACTCCCACTATCAGCTTCCCTGCTTCATGATAGTAACACTCAGTGTGATCGGAGTCAACATAAGGGTGTTGGGCAACACCAGAGGCCCGCTAGTATCCGACGCACAAATAATTTTCACAATATCAGCGCAAATGAGCTCGCCAGAAGGAGCTAAATGTGGGCAAATATGGTATTATTTGTGGGACTTAGAACTTTTTGCAGCAAGTCCAAACATCCAAATTAGCGTTTTTACAAGTTCGAATCCAATTTGCTTGAAATCTGTAACTCAGTGCTTATAGGCAGCTATACCCTCTTACGTATGCACGACAAACATGTGCTTTATCAAATAAATCTAGCTCACCAGAATGCGCCACTTTCGGCGAAAACACAATTTTTGCAACTTTCAGCCCCCAGGACAAAAACTGGGGGGGGGGTGGCAGCAGGTCACAAGTCCCTATACTCAGTAATTTACTTCGGTGGACCCCTAAACCTGCAACAACATTCCGTGCCAGACCGACCAATTGAGTTTGTAGGTACACTACATCGCACTTTGAACTTTTCGGACAAATGACCAAACTGCACTTTTCGACAAGTTCAAATCTAATTTATTCAAAATCCTGCATTAAGATTTTGGTAAAATTTCAGCAATAGTAGGGGGGCGATACCCTTCCCCGAATGCATAAAAACGTTTACTCTGTCGAATAAACCTAGCTCACCAGAAGGCGCCAATTTCAGCGAAAACCCCATTTTTTGAAACTTTCAACCTACAAAAATTTGGGGGCAGCTGGTCCCCAGTACCCACACCCAGTATTTTACTTTGGTGGACTCCTAAACCTGCAACAAAAATATTGCGCACAACTCTGACCACTTTCGAGTTGTATCGAATGCCGTCGCTGCCAATTTTCTTCAAAATCTGACGACCGATTTTCACCAGAAATTCAGTGTTTGTAATTGGGGGTCAAACCTGCAACATTTGAAATTTAATAACTCTACGAGAAGCAGAAATTGACAAAATTCCAACACTGTTATTCATAGCCTACAAGGGTCTACAAAGTGCAGTATTCTGCTTCTGCAAGAAGGGGATACAGCCAAAGTGCCACGCCCCCAAAATTATAGAATTTGGGTCTAAAATGCCACTACGACCATTTTGGCTCACATGAAAGAAGTACGCCAAAGTTCAGTTAACCGGAAGTACTTGGCTGATGTGTTTCACCACGTCTGGGACCCTTAGCCAGGGTTTGGGAAGCAACAGGAAGCAAAAAATGTCAGTTCGGTGAAAAACGGGTTGCAGAAGGCCGTACAGCCCAAACCGGAAGTGGAATTCAGCCAAGGACCGGCCATTTTGATTCCACGCCCCAAGTTTCCCATTCAAGTTCCTATTCACTATTGGACCTATTTCTTACCATTTAGGCTGTATCCTCGCGGTAACATTATCATTACGCCATTGTAAATACGATGGGATTTAGCCGTTTTGCCACACAAACGGCCAAATTGGTATTTTCAACACGTTCACTGCCAATTTGCTCAAAAATTAAAAGACCGATTTTCACCAGAATTTCAGGTTTGTAGGGAGCATTGCGCTCTGTATACATGCAAAAAATCGCGAATGGAAAATGCCAATATTTTCTGCATTGGGGGTCAAACCTGCGACATTCGAAATTTAATAACTCTAAACGAGAAGCAGAAATCGACAAAATTCCAATGCAGTTTTTCGTAGCCTACAAGGGTCTACAAAGCGCGATATACTGCTTCCGCAAGAGGCCGCCATTAGTAGGGGATATGGCCAAAGTGCCATGCCCCCAAAAGTTTGTGCCCCATTTTCTCGGAAACTAGTCAATGAATCTTCTCAAAATTTTTCACATACCGAATGCCCCCCTAGATCCCTTGGCAGGCAAAGTTAGCAGAAGATCCCTTTGTTGAAAAAATCTCAGGGTCCCGTGATGTAAATTTTTGGGTGAGGAACTTGACCCCCAAATGAGAAAAGGAGAAAGAATGGTGATATCTGCACTCATTGCGAAAAAAAATCGAGTTTGAAAAAATTCTCTAGCGGTGAAACTGGAAGGAGGCGTGGCCAAGTCGTGTATGCAGGGTAGGGTCACTGAGTACTATAATAATAATAATAATAATAATAATAATAATAAACAGATTTGTATAGCGCTGTAAGGTCGTAACTTCAGCTAGACTGCCCTGTTCGGCTGCTAGGTAACCTAGATAAAATCTTAGAATGGCCCCCTATGGAAAATGTACTGCCAATATCGGCTCTATAAGCGCGAGTGCAACTGGCAAAAACACTAACGATGGAGTCGAATATTAAACTCATCCACAAAACACTAGTGTCATTTACAGAATTAATAACCAGAATTGGCAGTTCACAAGTTCATGAAAACGCAAGTAATGGAAAAATGTAAGTAAAGCTTTCGGAAAATGCATATTACGGAAAATTCGACACAGAATTGTGAAACATTTATTCATTAAAAATAATGCAAACATTTATCAAATTAAAAATGTCTTAAAACACATCAAAACACAATGCCAAATTCCAAGTTCAACGTCACATTTAAAACAATTAGGCCTAAAAAATGCCAATGACACTTCATCAAAAACACGTATGCAAAACCGCTTGCAATATGATAGATTTATCTATCTATCAACGAGACAATCAAATGATATGGACGTAATTTAAATGTTGTAGGTGGAGTTTTTTTACATTGGCGATATCCGAGTTATAGTAGAACAAACACAACAGATTCTAGAAAATTGCACTTTTTGTTGTTAACTTCAAACAAGTCAAACCATACAATAGTATAATATAACGATACAACTTCTGGCAACCTACTAACACAATACAATAATCTGGTAGGCCTGGTGTAGTTGGTAGTAGTAGTCAAATTTGCTTCACAGCCGACTGAATTCTCCTTCTGGTACACGAAGTATATCGAATATACGGTGAACGTCCACAAATATGACTACTGTATCATTCCCCGACGATGATATATATGAAAACGGAGTCGTTGTATCAATTCAACCAGATATATACGATAAATTCAGTGACCAAATACAAATTCAATCATTGTTGATAACTGAAATGTTACTTCTTTCAAAGTTCCTCAGTCAATCTTTCTTCAAATAACTTGTTTCTCCATATACACTAATGTTCACCAACTATTTGTACTAACACAAATTCCACTAATTGTGGATAAATACACCGATAATTACAAATATCTTTCAAATATCAACAATTTCCTCTCTTTACCATTCAAAGCTCTAACCGTTCTTTTTTCGTCTCAATAGTGATGAGCCTATTCTACAGTTTTGGTGGCGTCTAATTCCGCAAGCTATCATGCGAAAAGGACTGTCTACTGGTGTCAGCAATACTACGGTTAAGTTTTAACATATATAAAGGTGAAAATATGAACGGGCATTGTAACATCTTTACAAAGTAGTGCAAAACCTATCACAGAGTTAACAGTCAATGTACATCCAAACTACGCCACGTAGCACGTGAGCAATAATTATATTGAAACACATAAAATGCACGGCAAAGTTCTTAATTCAACGTCAGATTCTTTCAAATTTAAAAAACCAAAAGCATTCTTAATTCATCCTAAAATCAGTTTGAAACCTGCCACTTACATAAAAGTTTGTGCATATTAACTGCAAATTATTACTTTCATTTTACATTACTTGCATTTTCCGACTCCCTCAAATATGCAATTACTTGCATTTTCAGCATCCTGCGATTGGAGCGAAGAGGTACTGACTGCCAATGTTGGCATACTTTTCCTCCTTATAAGAAGGAAGCGGCAAACTCTGCTGCAGCACCACCCTCGCGGGCAGACCTAGTGACGTAGGATTCAGCCAAGGGGCAGATGACAGTTACGTCCCAGCACAATGACCTGCCACTCTGCCAAGGGACGAGTGTCAGATCATTGGGTCTCTTCCCGTCTGTGCGGAACAACCCGGATGGCTCTTTTGTCACGGGAGTTCCAGCTGAGGCAAAACTTCGAGCGACCAGGTCATTGAGAGCATGGTGCCTAGCCGTCCTGCCCG
>Ga0126335_1002477_pt1 | contig 11074 bp, 10 predicted proteins | sample OlaspJWI45metaG_FD_108409 | JGI IMG/M metagenome (GOLD analysis project Ga0126335, IMG submission 108409) | Marine gutless worms symbiont microbial communities from Oahu, Hawaii - Olavius sp. 1 OAHU.JWI-45 metaG | ecosystem: Host-associated > Annelida > Digestive system > Unclassified | place... | reverse complement strand
ATTATTACTCAGCCAGAAGGCTGATACTCATTTTACCGTCCCACGGAGGGTAGAAGGCTGAGTCGACCTAGTTGGCTGGTTACATGCCTAGATGGTTTAACCACCTAAAAATGGTCACCCATTCAAGTACTAACCGGGCCTGACGTTGATTAACTTCGTTGATCCGACCAACGATGTTAACCATTACGCCAAGCCACCAACTATAAAGTCATGTCCAGTGGTTACGATATGCGACAGCCTGGTGAACAGACAAATGAACACTTTCTGTATTATTAGCTCAATCCACCACAAGGCCCACAACAATGTTCCATTCAGTACATTCTTCAAATCTGTCAGTTTTCCAAATAACAAGTTTTCAAAAAACAAAAGCACTGCATAAAACACGGCACAAACTTCATAACTCTCTGAACACATTAAATGTGTATTCTCGTTTAAATGGCCCATTTGTGAATCACTATACAACATAAGAAAAGCCTTAAATAACAGTAAAACTCGATATACATACTGCGAGACAATGGCAATGTGCTGATGACGCAGATCCACCCAAAGGTCATCATTCTCATCCAACAACACTTCCTTCTCAGACACATCACCACCAGCCGCTGGGTTGTCATACCTACCAGTCAGTCACAGGCATGTGGTGATCAGACTTCAGTCAAAACCAACAGTGGATACTCAACTGAAACACTGCTAAGTGCTAAATAAGTAAATCAGGCAGAAAAGTTGACATTCCACTCGACTATAACAGGCATTCGCGATCATACCAAATGAATGCAAGAACACAACACAGAGATCATTATGTCTAATACTAAAAACTATCAGAATTTCTGATATTTTTGTGTATCCATCTAGCATACAAACAATAAGCCAGTTTACTTGTAGACGTCATTCTCAATCGGCAACAGATCATAAGCCATCGCTTGAAGCGTCAGTTCATGTAGCAGTGGTGACACGGGGTCAAACCCTCTGTCAACTATGACCAGCTGTGATCTATCTTTGCCAGGACCCTACAAAGTAGTATAGCACAGTTCTGTCACCCATACATACCAATAAGTAAGAGGAGTTTTATGTTCCAATAAACACACAATTTAGGTCACTGCAAAGACGGTTTTCCCCACAATCACAAATGACAATTAAGCATAATATAAAATCGCAATCATACTTGGAACCCCAAAAACACAAGTGAACACAAATGACCACTAAAAATAAACCAAACACAGCTAAAGCCTGGTTCGATCGCACTTTTGTGACATTTGGCCAAGATATGGAGCAGGCATATACTACAGTCACCCGAAAACAAATAACAGAAAAAAACAAATAAGATTGCTTGTAAACTGCTATATCATTACTCCTGTAACACATATTCACTAATACATATTTCAAACATTACCCACGACAACGTCAATACCCAGAAGCAACATGTTTAGCTAAGTTTGCAGGACTATTTAATGAACAAAAAACATAACAATTTCAGCTGCCACCTGTCCCATGGTGTGGTCATCAGCTTTGTAGGCATCCAACTTCTGCTGCAGCAGTTGAGCAAATTCCACATTTCTGTCAAATTCACTGCAAAGCAAAAACACATTCTGATGTCAATTAAAACATTTAAAAACAAGCTATAATATCAGAACATTGAAGTGGTGTGATGTTTTATGTCTCACCCTGAATAACAATAAATAAATGTTTCAGTCATATGATAATAAAAGACTGTATAACCATTTATACAACATCTAGTAAGAACAAGATCTTAAACATTACATTACATTAGAGTTATTTAGAGTTGCCTAAAGTACAAATACTGCTAAACCACTACTATACACGATGTGCAGAACTAAAAGCTGAAAGCAGTTAGAAAGAAAATGATTGGGAAAAAACATAAGTTTTGAGGCGGTTTCGAAAAACAGTCAGCACTGAAGCTGAGGTGATGTCGGGCGGAAGACTGTTCCAGAGGTGGCTTCCGGCAACTGGAAATGCACGATCGCCAACAGTGCACAGCCGTGTATGTTGGATCACTAGCTGTGAGAATGACGACGACAGGAGATGGCAGTGGTTGGAATCGGCAATGCTCTGGATGTAGTCGGAAAGATACCGTGGCACCAGACCGTGCAGGCATTGGAAAGTAAGCACAGCTTACTTGAAATCGATGCATTCTAGAGACCGCAGCCAGTGTAGGTCTCACAGCATTGGTGTGACATGTTCATACCGAGAAAATCGATGTATCAGTATGGTGGCAGCATTGAGCACTGCCTGAAGTCAACTGAGCTGAGACGCAGAAACATTATAACCCATTAGGAAACCTAAACTCCGGGCGCAGACCGGAGAGCGAAGCTAATTAGAAGGTGTGCATGTATAAAGTGTCGAGTGGGACGTTAAACCTCTACTCATCACTTCGTGACAGCCAGACTTTCACTTCGTGAAAGGCAGCATGTATAAAGTGTCGAGTGGGAGGTTAAACCACTACTCATCACCCAGCATCGTTATGTAAGGTGTGCATGTATAAAGGGTCGGGTCACTCGACTTCGTGACATAGTATTTGTGACATAGTACTCCGTGACAGCCAGACTTTCGTTACAGTTTTCATTACGGGTCACTCAGTACAACGTTACAGTCAAAAACTGCAGACTAGTAAGCACGGCCAATCACATACAATACAAATACTACGCGCGCGATCTTACTATGAGCTACGCCCGTAGGCCTGCAGCCTACCGGGCTGTGCCCAGTATGAACAGAAACATTATAGACAGGAAAACTGTTACGCACATTTTCAATAACATGAAGCGAAGACAAATCCATAAGGAAGACACATCCTTAAGACTGAGACAGAGTACATCAATCGACAGTAACTGCCTTAACTTATGCTAGAAAATAATTTGTCTATAATTTAGAGCTTTGTTCATTAGCTGGTCAACCAAAATATCATAAAATCAACTGATTAACCACAACCAATCTTGAGCTGACGGTACCTTCTGTAGCGGACAGTGGGGTACTCGCCAAGCGTGGCACACAGTGTAGCAATCTGCTCTGCACATCTCTCCAGGTTAGTGATGCGTCCTCCCTGCTTGCTAGGGTTGTAGTAGCATTGGAATGTGTCCGGCGAGTCTAGAGAAAACACCTGCACACATACACACCTGTTGTTTTGATGGCCGTTCAATTCATACAGGTGATGCAGCCTCAATTCAACAAATGTACTGCCAACAGACACTTTAAATGCAGAAAGTGCTCAAGCAAACACAAAGACACCAGCAACATGTTCTATAGAAAAAGACCGGCAACACCATGCTAATTTCCATCTGACACATAATAGGTAATTTATTACATACTCAACAACTGTATGCTTCATTAGCAATTCTGCCCACAGCCCTCACCCTGAACCCCACCTGGCACCCCTTCTCAACCCCTACCCCTATGACCATCGTTAGGGTGTAAGGATGCCAAATTCGGTTGATGCGCTCAGAAATGTGCATCACGGACAGAGAACTGACAGACAGACACGCAGATTCTGTCTTATTACTGTATATATACAAGACAATAATGGGCCAACAGACAACCATAAAAGTGCCATATTATCTTCAGCTAATGGCAAATCCATGCATTATGCTTGCTGACCATTGCATCAGCAAATGTTGTTACGTGTGCAGGTGATCTGTCTTGTATCATAAGCATAAGCCTTCAAGATGGTCGAACCTGACTTTCGTAAGGCAGGAACGCAATGTTGATCTCCTTCAGCGACTTGATAAACTTTGCCGACGGTGACTTGCAAAGTTCGTTGAACAACTCATCTGGGCATGCTGCAACGTTGATACAGACAACCTCAGCCAATGTTCATACAAATCAACACACTACACCTAAAAATGCAACCGCAAACCTGTTCACTCCAGGCAAGCTGACAACATGATACAACAATTCAAATTACAGTCTGCAAACATCACAGGCAGCGCAGTAGCACTGCACTGTTGTAATGGCCATTCAAAAATCAATAGGAAAATGGAAATTTCGACCCCCTATAGAATCACAACCCCTCAAAATTTCATTCTGAAAATTGGCACACATAAACCTACATGCAAATTTTGGGGCAGATCGGTTCCACGGGGGGTTCTCCCCAAATTCGTGAAATATAACACTTTTGTGAATTTTTGACTGTCCATATTTTTTTCTTGATCTTCTCCACAGGTCAAACAGTGGCTCTAAGAACACTCTTAAGGACTCAAACGACATGTTTCTGCACAAGGAGGTGCCTTTTGAGGGGTTAGAATGATGGGTGATGCCATTTGGGGGAAATATGCCCCAAAAGCCCCCTAAATGGCATGAAAATGCAATTTCAAGCCTAAATTCCAAAATTTAAAAATTGCAATATCTCAGTCGAATTAAAGCCGATTGTGACGTCATTTTGTGCACATACTGTGGGCCAGGGGCCTGAACCAAAAATATGCACATTGGGTCAAACTGGTCAAAAGGTGGGTCATATGACCGACTTTTAAATTTTGGGACCTCCTTTGTTTTCAGAAACCGGAAGTAGTTGTACCCCAGCCACAGATTGACCGATCACTTCGATATTTGACAAACACACAGACTTCAACCTTTATTAACGATTTACGTCAGCAAAGTAAAATCCTTTTTGCTTTGATGTTAAATTTTGACCTTCGTGTCCGAGCAACATTAGCATTTAGTTCTAACAAAATCATGTACTAATGCGAGAGTGCAGATAAATATAGTAGAAAAACTGCAAATATTGATGTACAAAAGCTGTCGTTTTATAATGACTGTGTAATGGCCACTGTTAAATGACACAGCTAAAACAGCAAAAATTAATTTCATCACTTCAAGGGATATGGACATAATAAGAACTGTGTATTATGTCCATGGCAAGTTTTTATACTCTAATATATAACAAGAATGATGTAAAAGTGAAGCAGATGTGGACCGTGGATCAAATATTTCTAGGATCTGCAGTTATGATTTACAGAACCAAATAATACTGCTCTGCATTGGTAGTTTACTGGCATTAACTTATAAAGTTATAAGACATTATATCACAAACCCAATTAGTTTCCGCACTCAAACAAGTACACACAACAAAAATACATTACTGTTATCATATGCATCAAACCGCATGTGCCTAACAATTGTAAGCAAGCATAGTCACCACCAACTTGGCAATCGTCTCAAACACAGAGGAGATGAAACGAGTTTATCGATTCTACTTGTGCAGGCTTGTGCTTATTAATGACGGACAGAGTGACCTGTCGTAAACTATAATAGATTAACCTGCCATGGATTTAAGCTGACCAAAAATAGCATCCTTTGTGTTCCATTACAATGCAAATGCACACTGATATAAGTTTCCAGGCTAGAAGTAAAAGTTTCCCCACACATTTCAGCATTAACTAAGATAGTATTTTACAGTTAACGTCCCACTCGACACTTTATAGGTCATTTCGAATACAATTTTTACAGGTCAGATGGAGCAACCAACAGCGTAAAAGCACTGAAGGAAGCCAGTTGGCCACTGAGATAGGCTTCAGTCCCACCCCACCAGAACCACTGCACTGTGTTACAATATGAACTGTATGCAACCACCTCTAGGCTAGTCACAGCATAAGGGTCCTAGTATGACAAAAACCTGATCTGCTGATAAGCTGCCTAGAACATCGTGCCACAAGAGTATTGCACTGTACTATAGTAACCAGAGCAACTGTGTTAATGTTCCCTCATTACTCCAGACTGCCATCACTAATCAGATGAGGCCATGCACGAGGCTGAGGGTGCCTGGTTTAATCACCTTTTACGACCACTAGCCAGGTAATGGTAAGACCCGGAACCCACACATGGGTAGTAGTTTACACAACAGAACTTATTTCACAGTGAAGCAAAGTAGAACTGAACATACAGTCACACATAAATCAAAACTTCAAACAACAATTTACGAAGTTAAAAAAACAACAAGAGATGAAAATGCGACAAACCTTCAGTGAAGAAGACATGTCCGAGTTTATAGAGATTATTGTGATAAGTACGAAAGTCATTAATCAAACCGAGGATGGACTACAACATTGAACAGAACATGAAGTGCTCAAACGCACTGCACGCCGTGCCACACAGCGCACTAGTCACAGAAACAATGACGGCACATCACGTTACAACATTCATCAGTGACATGCAGCACACATTGGCACCACCAGGAAACAGAAACATTATCTGCAGATTCGTGTTGCACGCACACTAACTGAAAGCTTTTCGACAGACAGTTAATGAATTGCTATAAACAAATATTGGCATAAAAACTGCAGTGGACTGCACCGAATATTGTCATCTAGTCTTTTTGACCAAAATTTGAATTTAAACACAATTCAGTTCGAGTTTACAGCACAACAGTTTAGATCAACTGCACTGGGACCAACAAGCAACACTGTATCATCACAGACTGCCAGAGATTTGGCACACTTGTTCGAATGTAAAACGTGAAAAAATATACCAATTCAAAAATATACTTATCAATTTATAAAAGCTGAAGCAATTGTAAAACTGCTTAAAATGCACACATGAAATTTTTCCAAGAAAATGGCCTGTGATTACAGAAAGTTAGCCATTTCTATGTCAACAAGCTGAATTATGCAACTGAACACAGGTAGGAAATGGAAGCCAAAATTCACACAATCAGCCATAATCACAGAATCCAAAACCACAACAGTTTCGACCACAGTGACAGCAAATGCCGTGCAACACACCAAGACTGCACACACAAACACAAACAGTGGCAGAATTTGATACGAACAAAGCGCTGGTCACGTCACAATGCCTGAGCTGCGAGTCACCCAGTTACCTTCAGTAAAGAATGCATGAGCCACTTTATAGCGAGTGCGATTGGGGTTTTGAAAATCACCAATCAATGCCCGAACTGACTACAAGACATCATTTCATCATCACTGCCAGTTGCTTTGATATATCTTCACACAGCTTGATAATTAATATCAACTTATTACTTAGCATTAACATAAGATTTACTTTGGAACCTTTCTCTTTCACATTTAAAACCCCATAATGAAGCAAAGATGTCACTTATAAGTGACCAAATAACTTGTTTAGAATAAAATGACCAATAGTAAAAATCTAGAAACTAGTAGATTTTTGCACTAAAAGGTTTTATTGCTTCACAAATAGTTTATTTACACTAACACATAACATTAACAAAGCACTCGCTGTCATCAATATCATAATTCAAGTGCACCAGAATCTATGGTTGGCATTTTCCCCAGCTCTCTCTTGTATGTCATAATTGACTATAGCTATTCTGCCTCCTTTTTTACCACCATATTATAGTAATTGGCACAACTGATCAACTCATAAAACTGGGTATGCATTATCACTCAGTAGGTTCAAAAGCTTTTTCGTTGTCTTTTTCAACAAGACTCAGTAATGGTGCACTCAACCTCTTTACCGCCTACTACGAGATGGTCTGGGGCTTCATATGGTCATAATGTAGCAAATATCACGAGAATTTCTCAACCTGCAAGCTTCGGCCAGCTGTCACATCATCACATTCATGCTGATTATATGCTGCAAGTCTGGTCCACCCATGATATGGAACAAGCGTTGTATGCGAGCAGTCTGAGCAGCTTCTGCCTCCACTAACACTGATTACTAATTACCTGCGCTAATGATATGCTTCCTGTCTCCACACCTCACTTGTCTGCATGAACAGCACCAGCAGTAATCTACCAGCAGTCACACTCGCAAAATAAAACAGCCGCCACAAAACAGTCTAAACCTTAACGTGCGAGTTAGTAGATGGTAAATGGGTTAACAGTTTGTGATGATTGTTCTGTGACTGTACCTTTTCTGTTGGGGTTATCAGATAGACCGCCTCTAGTGACGGAAGTGGCTCTCTCTTCTTGTTGATGTCCTCAACAACTACAAATATACACACATGCACACAGTGACATTGGTGGTCACGTGTGAAGGGCAACCAGTTTACCTGAATCACAACAGCTCACCTATAAAAATATCCAATATTATAATTTCACTTTCATTTTAATGACTAACAACTGTAATTATGTGGCCTTTGCACAGCTTTCCCTTCACAAAATGATACATTACTGCAGCATATGCAGCACAGCACTGCAAAATCTTACAGCACTGACACAAACTCAAAACAGAATGCACCTGAATATCGCTTATGCCTCACCCAGCCTGTGCCCAAGTTTACATCAAACTGCAGTCAACCCTCCTATCCACAAGGGTAGATATTTTGTCAAACCCTTGCTGCAATTTAAAGCAACGGCAACAGACAGAAACAAACTAAATGCCAGCTGCCGAAAGGTTTGAGTGGCGAGGCGTGGCGCAAGCTAATGATAGCTTGTGACATCAGGGGGCGTGGCGAGTGTCTGCACTGCTGCAGCTGGCCGCCACTGCAGCTAGCCTGCACAGCCTATAGGTAGGACTGCCACGGGTACCTGGGTAATAAACTACCCGGATAATTTTTTACTACCCAATGGGTGCCCGGGTAATAGAATATTTAATTTAATTTATTTTTTAAATATATATTTAATATTTAATTTAGTTTAACTTGGATTAGTTTTACAATTTTGAATAATTTTGTTGTTTTGTTTGTTGTTTTAACTTTTAAGTTTCAACTGGTGTTACGTAAATAAGCAAGTAGGTCCATTTGCAGTCAGTTGTCACTGTCAGACAGTGTCAGGCTGTACAGCAGTGTCATACTTATTTACTCACTTACAACCCGACAGGTACCCGGGTACCCGATAAGCTACCCGGTCCGGTACCCGGGTAACGAATTACACGATGACGGCAGCCCTACCTATAGGCTCTGCCCACGCATTCTGATTACAGACAGACAGACAGACAGTAGGACAGACATCACAACCGGGTTACATATTGCATCTTCTGCCTTTACAGGTGGCAGATGCAAAAAAATCATGAAGAGACAGTGCACCAGCGTGAAGATGAAATGCCCATCTAGACAGCAGCTGGGGCATAAATACAAAATACAACACAATCGGGCACATACGAGTGATGCCTTCCGACATGATCTCAGTCATTTTGCAGCACGCAGAGACCATTCGCATACTCAGCTGATCAACTATCAGAACTTTCCAGTCATGGCTTTTGACAACCCGCACCACATCATCCACAATTTCTACAACAACAATCACACACGTACAGATTATATCACTGCTTCAGAACATTAGTCGTACATTTTACAACAGCATCTAATCTATGTACCTTCACCGGAATCATTGTTGCAATAACAAAGACAGTAGTTTTTTCTCTGTAATTTACTAACAATTCTATTATACGAGAAAATTTAACGCATGTCACAAAACCAAAACCCTACTGTAAAAATACATAATACACAATTAACACTGTCTGTCCCATTAGCAGACAGATTTACGACAAAATCCGGCACTCTTGCATTTTCACTACCTGGAAATCCTACACCAATCCTCTCCAAACTTACCACACACCACTATCTTGACTAGATAATGATGTTGAATTGAATAAACTGCCAATAAATCGCTTTTACAATGACTAAATTACGAAACTGTGCCTCCGGCTGTGCTTACACTAGCCGGAAACAAAAACACGACTGAGGTGAGGTAGTGAAAATGCAAGAGCGCCCAAAATACTTGGCGCGACTCTAATCAGTGTCCTTGTCATATTGGCTATTCTGTTCCCCAAACCATTTGTTACCATAAACAGTTTTTTCATAATTTTGGGGGATGCCAAAGAGTCAACGACTAACTGACAACACTGAAGAGAAAAACAAGAACTAGTCTAGTTCAAGTTCAAGCCTAGGGCTACGATTAGTCAACTCGTTGTCTTCTCATCCATACAGCATTAATAAAATTCCACTGTCGCAACAAATATTATGCGTCAGCCACAGCAGACGTTATTACTCAGCGACGCGATTACGACTTACTATCGTGAACAGCTTGCTTTAACGCCATTTTCGTTCAATTCGGGCATTCGCTAATTACTAATGTTCGCAAGATGTCGTTAGCGACGACGGCCACTCCTGTTGCCTTTTACTAGGGCTGTTGAGAGTACTCGAATACTCGATTAAACTTTTCGAGTACCGGTAGTTTTTTTACTTCTCGAGTATTCGACATGCAATATGAGTCATTTTCAGTTTTTGTAAAGTAACTAATAAAAATTTTTGTTACATGTTTCGTTGCCCATTGACACATTGTAAAATACAGGCAGTTCGATAGTTGTTGACAATAGAACAGGGTTTTAAAAAAGAACAGGGTTCTCTTTTTAAAAAAAACCTACCCAGTAAGCTTATATAGGTTTAGAAAAACCTTACTACAAAAAGTCTTATTTCAATTTTTTAGGTTTTTAGTTTTGTTATGTATGTTGTAATTAGCCTAAATAAAAGTAATATTTATATTTACAATGTACTTATTGTCACTTTGTGACGTTTACGTAGGCTTAGGCTACAGTTATAGTGAGACACTGTAGGACTATTTAGAGGGACCAGAGGCGGTGCGAGCTATGAGCTAAATATTGTAAATGTATCGCATAGTCAGCATAACCCCCTTTTTGATTAATCTGTGATAGGCCTAACCTATGTTTACAGCAATGTGGTATTTTTGCTAAGCGTGTACAAATAACAGTGTTTAAATGGCAGAGTTGTCAGTTTACTGCAGACGGAAGTGATCTTTTATAAATACGTTTTTGTTAACAAATGTTAATTCATTGTTGTGTTTAATAATGATGGTGTTTTATGCAGCGATGTGACAATTCGATGAAAAATGCTAATTAATTAGAATTAGAATTTAATGACAAAATGTACTAATCAATTAGAGTTAAAATTAGAATTTTAGTTTTGCTATATTAATTAGAATTAGAATTAGTTGGTGCAGCTAATTGATTAGAAATTAAAATTAGATTTAAAACATCGTCACTGAACATTTAGCTGTCCATTTTAGTGTAAGCGACGCTAAGTGTAGTTAAGTTTTTTTTATTTGCTTGTTTTGTTATATATTATGTTTGCTACCATGATTTGGTGAAATAAAGATATATATATATATATATATATATATATATATATATATAT